>Ga0183260_10000725_pt1 | contig 28117 bp, 29 predicted proteins | sample AntDrymUQ4972206_2_FD_129768 | JGI IMG/M metagenome (GOLD analysis project Ga0183260, IMG submission 129768) | Polar desert sand microbial communities from Dry Valleys, Antarctica - metaG UQ497 (22.06) (version 2) (version 2) | ecosystem: Environmental > Terrestrial > Soil > Desert | place... | reverse complement strand
TGCCATCCGGTGATCCTCTCGGTCTGCTTCTGTTCCGTACGACTTGCCACCATTTGCCTCCCGCTCCTCGCCTATATGAGAAGCGTACATCACTAAAGTGCGGTTGTAGAACTAACTGGCCTGGGCGTCGCGGCGGAGCCGGCTCGTAGAGGGCGGCATCCAAGCGCAAGCGGGTGATGAAGGTCACCGGCTTGCTCAACGATCGGCAGCGATCTAGTAGTTTGAGCGAGGCGTAAGCACGGTCGGCTATGGCCACGATCTCCCGCTGTGGGTACCATCGTCTTAGCACCAAGAGCAGCTGCCAGGCCCACTCGGTTATCTTCTTGTGGCGTTTGCCCCGCTTGGCTGCATAGCGCTCGGAAGGAGCCAGGGCACAGAGGAAAGGCAGAGCCCACGCCCGAGCAGCCCAGGGGACCTCCACTAGCAACATCACGCAAACCCATCTGAGGCCGCTACTCTTCACGAAGGTTTCGTGGGTGGAACGCACCGGATCTCGGTAGATGCCTCTTGCGGCGATCTTCTTGCCCCAGCGTCTCTCGAGTGTCTCGTCGATGCCCACGACCAGAGGATCTCCTTCGGGCACGAACGCCTCCACCACCAACCCCAACAGCACGCGACTGGCCTCCAGACTCGACCAGCTGGCACGGCTAAGCACTCGGTGGTAGCGATGGAAGCGCTTGTGTTGGTCCAAGCCCATCGCGCGCAGCGCAGCGCTGACGGTTCTGCGTCCAGAAGCGAGGATGGCGCCTGCCACGAGCACTTGAGCGTGTTGGAAGACACTCTTTGAGAACAGTGGCGCGAAGGGTTCCAAAAGCCGTATCATCGTGGTCGGTAGGGTACGCATCTATAGCTCACCTCTTTTAGCGGAGATCGGTGACGAGAGCGTACCCTACCCCTTTCTCTCCCAAATGGCTAAAGTCGAGCTCTATGTTCTTGCCGAAGTAGTCCTGGGGGCCCGAGCCTTCGAGGTTGCTCCAGTAGGCGACCTGGCCGCTCCCGCCCTCGCTACCCCCGCCGCACCCGGCGAGCAGGGCGCCCGCGAAGCTCGCTCCGAGCGTGGCCGCGCCGCCGCGCCGGATGAACTGCCGGCGTGTGATCCTTCTGTTCCCCATCTCTCCTCCGTTTCTCGCTCCTCCACGAACGGATGGCGCCGAATCCCCGTTTGTCCTTTTCTACTCCCGCGCTCATCCGTAAGCCGCGCTTACGCCTGGCCGAAAACGTTCCCCACGAACAGTTCTCACCCAGCATGCTACACTTTCTCGTTGTACACATCATTGCTTTCGTGTATCGAATCTTTGTCAAAAACGGCCGTCGGGTGGAGTGGATGGTGATGCGCGAGTCCATAGTCCCCTACGTGCGGGACGCGAGCTTCCCGGTACGGACCGCGTGGTACACGGCGCCGCGCCGGCTGCTGGACTACATGCTGATGTACGTGCAGGAGGGGGAGGTGGTGGCGCGGGTGGAGGGGCGCGAGCACCGGTGCGTCGCGGGGGACTTCTGCTTCGTGCAGCCAGGCGAGTTACACTCGCTTGAGGGGCCGACGCACACGATCAGCCCGTACATCCACCTGGACATCTTCTACAACCCCGCGCGGGAGCGGAGCTTCGTGGTGCGTTCCGGGCGGGTGGACATCTCCGGGCACGAGGCGCTCTTGCAGCCGCGATTAGAGGACGCTGCGGGCGTCCGCGTGCCCACGAAGTTCTCTCCGCTGCATCCGGCGGAGTTCAGGGATACAATGCTCAAGACCATCGGCGTCTGGCAGCGCAGGGATTTCCTCGGCCAGCTCGAGTCCCAGTATCTCGCCACCGGGCTGGTCCTCTCGCTGCTCCAGGCGCACTCGCCGGGGAGCGTCGAATCCTCGGATGGGCCTGAGTACCTCAACTGGATCACCTCCTTCATGTCCCTGCGCCTCTCGGAGCCGCTCTCCGTCGAAGACATGGCCCGGCGGGCGGGCCTCTCGGCCTCTCGCTTCTCTTCTGTGTTCCGGAAGCGCTTCGGACGGCCGCCGCACCAGTTCCTGCTGCATCTCAGGGTCCAGCGCGCCCAGGACCTCCTGCAGCACACGAGCCTGAGCCTGCGTGAGATCTCCTCGCAGTGCGGTTTCGCCGACGTCCACCACTTCTCCAAAGCGTTCAAAAATATCACCGGTCACACCGCCGGTTCCTACCGCCGCTCCGTCGGCCCGCCCGCCTGAGAAATCCCGTTCGGGACGCGGGCGCTCGCTGATTATCCGCCGAGCAACCTTCTCCATAGCGGTCGGCGTTCGAGGCCGCCCGATGGCCTCTGCGGAAGTCCCCCGATCTTCGGAAGGCCGTGTTCTTGACGGACGGCGTCGCGCCCGCGCAGGACCATCGCGTCCGACTCCCAGCCCTCGCCGACCTCGGTCCGGATCTGGCCTTCGATTGCCGCCAGCCCTGCCTCGTCCACACCGCCGAGCCGGGCGGCCTCGTACTTGATGCCCAGCAGAACGAAGTCCCTGTCGCCGATGGCCGTGCCTCCGGTCCTCTATGCGCCCGACGTTTCTTCGACGCCCGCGGGGCGCTCCTTCTTCAGCTCCAGCTTCGCTACCGAGACGCGGTGGACTTCATCGGGGCCGTCGGCGAGGCGTAAAGTTCGGGCGCTGGCCCAGAAGTAGGCGAGGGGGAAGTCGTCGGAGACGCCGGCGCCGCCGTGGGCCTGGATCGCACGGTCCAGTACCTTCAGCGCCACGTTGGGGGCGACGACTTTTATCATGGCGATCTCGGCTCGGGCCTCCTTGCTGCCCACCGTGTCCATCATGTGCGCGGCTTTCAGCGTCAACAGGCGGGCCTGTTCTATCTCGATGCGGGAATCGGCGATCCACTCCATGATCACACCCTGCTCCGCGAGCGGCTTGCCGAATGCCTCGCGCTCCTTGACCCGCTCGCGCATCAGCTCGATGGCCCGCTCCGCCACCCCGATGAGCCTCATGCAGTGGTGTATGCGCCCCGGTCCGAGCCTTCCTTGCGCGATGGCGAAGCCTTTGCCTTCGCCCCAGATCATGTTCGCGGCGGGAACGCGGGCGTTTTCGAAGGAGATCTCCGCGTGCCCGTGCGGCGCGTCGTCGTAGCCGAAGACGGGGAGCGTGCGCTCTATCGTGACGCCTGGCGTATCCAGGGGGACTAGGATCATGGACTGCTGCTCGTGCTGCGCCGCCTCCAGGTCTGTCTTGCCCATTACGATGGCGACCTCGCAGCGCGGGTCTCCCGCCCCCGTGGACCACCACTTGCGCCCGTTCACGACGTACCCGTCTCCGTCAGGGTCGCGCTCGATGCGTGCCCGGATGTTGGTCGCGTCGGAGGAGGCCACGTCCGGCTCGGTCATGGCGAAGCAGGACCGGATCTCCCCGTCCAAAAGCGGCCTCAGCCACCTCGCCTTCTGCTCTTCGGAGCCGTAGCGGACCAGGACCTCCATGTTGCCCGTGTCCGGGGCGTTGCAGTTGAAGACCTCGGGAGCGATGGGGCTACGGCCCATGACCTCGCACAGCGGCGCGTATTCCAGGTTGGAGAGGCCCGCGCCGTACTCGGGCTCCGGCAGGAAGAGGTTCCACAGCCCGGCGGCCCTTGCCTCCGCCTTCAACTCCTCCATGATCGGGGGTATCGTCCACCGATCATCGGCGGACCGTAGCTGCTCCGCGTAAGTTTCCTCTTTCGGATAGACGTGTTTGTCCATGAACGCTTCGAGTCGCGCTCGAAACTCCCGTACCTTCTCCGAGTGGTCGAAGTCCAACGGGCATCTCCTTCCCAGCGTACCGTACCGGGCGATTCTGGCACAGCGGTCAGGCAACCGCAACGGAGCAGGGGAATCAGGAGGCCGAGCACGTCTACCGGTCCTTTGAGCTATTGCATCGTCTCCCATTCTGCCCGTCTCCCGCGCCGGGATGGGCCTCGAACCAGATAGGAGACAAATACGGAAGCAGCAAGGGCGCTGCACTTCCTACGGGCACGCGACGGTGTTCGGTAAATTGGCCTGGCTCCGGCGCGGTAGCCGAGTTTTAGAGTTGGTCCCGTAGCAGGTGCTCGAAGCTACCCGAGTTGGAGAGGTTCTTGATAACGCCGAGGTTGCCCACCGGGCGGTGGTCCACGAAGATGTACGGTGGCATCACTCGATGGTGCGTGGCAACTGAGAGCTTGATCAGCAGATTCGGGTCGTCGGTCGTGTCAACGATCTCGAAGCGGTAGCCCCGATGCCTGAGGAAGCGCCTGGCCTGCCAGCAGCGGAATGACCGGTTACGGGTGTAGAGGACTATCTCCCTCTGATCCATAGCGTCTCGCTCCTTTCCTCGACATCGTCCTGAGAAGGATGATCGCACGGCGGGTGTGGGCAATACATCCCGCAAATGAGTGATTTTTGTTGTTATTTGCCGTTGCTTACGACTACTAGCGCAGTTACTTTCTTCTCACAAATCTCCTGAGATTCTCCTGCAGCGAGGCTTGCGCGGGTTCCTTCTTCAGATCATCTGAGCCTGATTCCCGTGGCGTGGAGCGCATCGGCTAACATGGGACGAGGAAACGTGGCGGGGTTGCACAAGTGGGTTCTAGCCGTTGTCGAACCTGATGAGGAGGTAGGGGATGAACCTGGAACTGCGAGGAAAGACCGCGCTGGTGCTGGCGTCGAGCCAGGGCCTCGGGTGGGCGATAGCGACGGAGCTAGCCACGGAGGGGGCGAACGTCGTGATCTCCAGCCGCGACGAAGGCGCCCTGGCCGCGACCGCCGCCGAGATCCGGGAGGCGACCGGCGCCGAAGTCGCCCACTTCCCCGCCGATGTGACAAAGGACGAGGATATTCGGGAACTTGTGACGCTGACGGCGGAGCGGTTCGGGGGCGTGGACGCCCTGGTGACCAACACCGGCGGTCCGCCGGCGGGGACGTTCGAGGACTTCGGGGACGAGGAGTGGACGAGCGCGTTCGAGTTGACCCTGCTGAACGTCGTCCGGGCTGTGCGGGCTGTGCTGCCGGGCATGAGAGAGCGGGGCGGAGGGCGCATCGTCAACGTCGCGTCCTCCTCCATAAAGCAGCCCATCAAGGGCCTGACCCTCTCCAACACCTTCAGGGCCGGCATCGCTGGTCTCGCCAAAAGCCTCTCCGCCGAGCTGGCCCCCGACGGCATCCTGGTCAACACCCTGGGGCCGGGACGCATCTCGACCGACCGCTCGGCCGGCATGGACGCTTCGCAGGCCGAGGCCAGGGACGTCTCGGTCGAGGAGGTTCGGGGAGAGATGGCGGCCCGGATACCGCTCGGCCGCTACGGGACGCCAGAGGAGCTCGCGAAGGTGGCGGCCTTCCTGGCTTCGCCGGCCAACAGCTACGTAACCGGGCAAGCCATCCTGGTGGACGGGGGTATGGTCAGGGCGCTCTGAGGTGCGGTCCTGCTGGCAAATCCTTCGGGCTTGCCTTCGGCTGAAGCGGGGCTTTCTCTTCCCTGCGTAGGCAGACATCGGACGATTCACTTTGCTTCTGGATATTCTGGCTATTTGAAATAGTTAGTGCATTTGGGGGATACGCCGGGCCCTGGCGGGGAGCATCATTCCTATCGTAGGGAAAATCCAGGGAAGGAGGCGACCGTGGGGACGAATGTACAGGGCTGTGCGAACCTGCCCCTATTTGAGGCCGCCGAATTATGCCGCCGGGCAAAAACGCTTTCCCGGCGGCCATCCAGAGCGTATTCCGAACGAAAGGAAATATATGGGTACTTCCATGAGTCGCTTACCGCGTACGCTCGCTGTTTGCCTGCTGGGCATCTTGCTGGCGATTGTCGCGGTAGGCTTCACGCAGTCGGAGGTCTCCGCGCAGTTGGCGGCGGACACGGTGGTCGGGCCGGGCGAGTCAATCCAAAAGGCTATCAATGCCGCTGATCAGGGCGACACGATCGTCGTTCGCGGACTTCACCGCGAGGATGTGGCGATCCGCAAGGATGGGATCTCGCTTCGCGGAGAAGACGCCGTGATCGAACCTCCCGCCAAGGCAGACTCACCCTGTTCCAGGACTTTTGGACCGGCGGAGGCCATTTGCATTGCGGGCGACTTGAACCTCGAGACCGGCGAGCTCACCGGCCCACGCGTGAGTGATGTGAGTGTTTCTGGCTTCACGATCCGGGGCTTCCAGGAAGGAGGGCTGGGGGACTTCAAGCCGTTCTCGATCGACGTTCTCGCCGCCCGCGACGCCACCGTTGCGGGAAACCGCGCCATAGGCAATGCTGGCGGCGGGATCGGCGTTTCCACGGGCAGCATCAACACCACTGTCGTGAACAATGATGTCATAGGCAACGCCAACAGCAACGCTTCAGGCATCGCTGTTGAGTTCAGTTCCTACACCACGCTCGCGAAGAACGTCGTCAGAAACATCCCCGTAGGCGAGAACGCGATCGATGTTAACGAGGGCACCAACACCACCATCGCGGAGAATGACCTCATAGGCAACTGGGCCGGCGTGTTCATCGTCGACTCGCCAGGGACCAAGATCATCTCCAACGATATGAGCCGTACCGGTATTTTGGGGACTTTCGTGGTAGGCCCGAAATCCGCGGACGCGAAGGTCGTCGGCAACGACATCTCGGGCGGCGCGTGGGGCATCTTCGTCGGCGACACTCACGGCGGCTCCGTCGTCGGAAACAACGTCCACGACAACTGCGCGGGCATGTTCTTCGAAGCCTACGTGCGTCATCCTGTAGGTGACTTCGAGGTGACAGGCAACACGGTCGAGAACAACACGCAGTCGTGTAGAGCCGCGCAATTCGGGAGGGCATTCTCGGGGATCGGCATCGCGCTCCTCGGTGCCAGTGGCATGGAGGTTGCGGGCAACCAGATCTCGGGCAACGTCCCCTCCGGCCCTACCCGTATCTCGGGCGGGGTCGTGGTCTCGAAGGACCCGTACTTCCGCGGAACGACGTTTGGCGGGACGCAGAAACCCACCAACAACTCGGTCATCGGGAACCAGTTTGGCCGTAACAAGCCGGACATCTTCTGGGATGAGTCTGGCTCCGGCAACCGCTTCATCGGCAACCTCTGCAACACGAGCGTGCCGAACCGTCTGTGCAACTAGGGAGGTTTCTCCTGTTCACCAGGAAAGCCCCGCTCCGGCGGGGCTTTCTCTTGCGTAGCGCAGCGTTTCGGGTGCCCTTGTTCGCCTTTCATCAGAGTGTAGGCCAACAGGGGCGCCAACCTCACTCCGAATTTGCCAGCAGTGAGGCCCTGAGGTGCGAAGGGGCCATGCTATCATCGCCTGCGTGTCCCTCCACGAAAGACCGGACGAACACCTGAACTACCGGCCCGTGCTCATGGCCGTGGCGGTGGCGACCGCGGGTATGCTGCCCCCTTTTCTGACCGGCGGGCTCGCGGTGCAGGTGCGCGCCGATCTGGACTTCGGCCCTGGCGCACTGGGTATCGCGGTGGCGGCGTTCTTCGCCACCTCTTCGTTGGCTTCGGCTGTGATGGGGCGGCTGGTGGAGCGGATCGGGGCGCACCGGGGGATGCGCCTGGCCGCCGCCGGCAGCGCGATTTCGTTGCTGGGGATAGCCACGCTCGCTAGCTCGTTGGCGGGGCTCGTGGCGTGCCTCGTGCTCGGCGGCCTTGCCAACGCGGTCTCCCACCCTTCCACGCACCTCTCGCTGGCCCGTGAGGTACCCGCTGACCGGCAGGGATTGTCGTTCGGGATCAAACAGTCCGCCATCCCGGCCGCGACCCTGCTCGCGGGCCTCGCCGTGCCGGCCATCGCCGTGACCCTCGGGTGGCGGTGGGCTTTCGCCGGGGGCGCCGTCCTGGCCCTGGCGGTCGCCGTCTTCGTGCCGGCGGAGACGGCGCAGACCGTGGGCGCCGTCCACCGGGCGAAGGAGGCGCGTGCGGGCGACGCCAGGCCGCTGTCTCTGATCCTGCTGGCTTTCGGGATAGGTCTAGGCTCCATCGCGGCGACGCCCCTGGGGACGTTCCTCGTGGAGTCCTCGGTGGCGGCGGGGTTGCGAGTGGAGACGGCCGGACTGCTGCTGGCCTTCGGGAGCGCCTGCGGCATCATCGTCCGGGTGCTTTTTGGACGCCTCGCCGACGGGATGAGCGGGGGACGGCTGCGGCTGGTGGCGGCAATGCTCGGCGTCGGGACCGCAGGTTTCGTGCTGATCTCCACCGGGGAGGGTCCGCTGCTCGTGATCGGGACGATGCTCGGTTTCGGGGCGGGATGGGGATGGCCCGGCCTCTTCAACTTCGCGGTCGTCAAGACCAGCCCCGGCGCGCCCGCGGCGGCGACCGGCATCACCCAGACCGGCGCCTCGGGCGGGGCCGCGCTCGGGCCGCTGCTCTTCGGGTTCGTGGTCGAGGGCACCTCTTTTTCGACCGCGTGGCTCGTCTGCGGGGGCATCGCCCTGGTCGCGGCGGCGGCCATCCTGGCCGGGCGGACGATGGTCCTGCGCGAGCGCGCCGCGCCGGGGTAGACGGATAGGCTCTCGGGACTTATGGTCTCTGGCAGCACCTGGGGGAAAATAGTACGGTGTGGCCTGTGAAAGCCTACCCGGAGAACCGCAGGATCTGGGCGTACCGCGCGCTGTTGTTCGTGGCTGGCCTCACGCTCGTGGTGGGGTGGTGGGCGCGGGTATGGAACCTCACTTTCCCCCGGCAGCGGGTGTGGGATGAGATCTACTTCCCCGTCTTCGCCAACAAATACCTGAACGGCGTCCCGTTCTTCGACCTGCATCCCCCTCTGGGCAAGTTCATCCTCGCCGCGAGCATAGCCGTCTTCGGCAACGACCCTTTAGGATGGCGCCTGATGCCGGCGGTGTTCGGGTGCGCGATGGTGGTCCTGGCCGCGGTCTTCGCGCAACGGTATTTCGAGGATAGGATCGCGGCCATACTGTTCGCCACCCTCGTTGCAGGGGAGACAATCTTCATCATCTACTCGCGTACCGGCCTGCTGGACGGCATCCTGGTGTTCTTCGTGCTGGCGACGTTCCTCGCGGCGCTGCGGGTGGAGGACAAAGACCAACTCATATGGCCCGCGCTGCTACTGGGCCTGACGGTCGCCATCAAGTGGGCGGTCTTCGGGATCGCCTTCCCGATAGGCTACATCCTGTGGCGCAAGGGACTCTTCCGGCCGTTCCTCGCCAGCCTTTGTGTCTCGGCGGTGGTCTACGTCCTGGTCGTGTTCGCCGGCCAGATCTGGAACCCCACCGGACCTTTCGAGACCTTCACCAACCAGAACACGGTGATGAACGTGGTTGAGTGGCACAAGCAGGCCCTCCGCAACGCGGGCCGGGCCGTCCCGAACAGCGAGGGCTCGCAGTGGTGGACGTGGCCTTTGCTGGGGCGTCCGATCATCTTTTTCCACGACACCAACGCAGCGGGCAAAGACCTCGTCTTACTGGCTATCGGCAACCCGTTCGTGTGGTGGAGCAGCACGCTCGCGGTCGTGGCGGGAGCCGGGGATCTGGCCCGGCGCGCGGTCTTCCGTAAGCCACTGGCCGACCATCCGCTCCTCCCGATAGTGATGGGCTACGCTGTCCTGCTGCTGCCGTGGATACCGGGCACCCGCATCCCGTACCTGTACAACTACCTGCCGCCCTACGCCTTCGCCCTGCTGGCCCTGACCTACTGGCTCTCCCGGCTCTGGGGCTACCGGAGGTGGGGGCCGTGGGCGGTCGTCCTCTATACGGTCCTGGCGTTCGCTTTCACCCTGTACTTCCTGCCTCTGGTGACGGGGCTGCCACTAGACCACGAAGGACTGCGCCAGCGCATATGGCTGGAGTCCTGGGACCACGGTGAGTTCGAGTAAGTTCAGACGAAAAAGGGACCGGGCCGAAGCCCGATCCCTCCCGTTCCGCAGTCTCTGGATGCCGATTCTAGTAAGACACACTCTCGCAGTCGGCGGCCACGTCGTCACCCTGATCGGCGTGGACCTGGTCCTGGCCGTCGCCGCACTCGATGATGTCCTGGGCGCTCGTGCCGTTGGCCGCGACGATGGTGTCGTCGCCGGCGCCGCCGGATATGGTGTCCACTGAGCGGTCGGTGCCGAACTCCCCGGCGTCGTCGAAGAGGTCGTCGTCGCCGGCGCCGCCGGAGATTTCGTCCGCCCCCAGGCCGCCGAGTATGTAGTCGCCGCCCCCGCCGCCGGATATGGTGTCAGAGCCCGTGTCGCCGTTGTCGTGGCCGTTCGCCGGGGCGGAGCCGCGAATGTTGTCGCCGCCGCCGCCGCCGATGATGGTGTCGTCCCCGAAGCCGCCGTTCAGCCAGTAGTCGCCGCCGGCTCGGCCCTTGATGGTGTCGTCGCCGCCGCGGCCGTTGATCTCGTCCGCCTTCACCGTGCCGGAGAGAAGGTCATCGCCGGAAGTGCCGCCAGGGATGGCCGCGAAGGCCGTGCCCGTCGAGAGGATCGCCATCGTTGCCACCGCCGCAAGAACCTTGCCCGTCCGCTTCATCTCCGCACTCCCTCTTCCTCCGGCTCCCGGCCTCTCCGGTCGCTGTAATTGGAACTCTAGGGATGCAGCGTTACGTTACGGCGACAGGACGGTAACGATTCGGGCAGTTTTCGGTAACGTTTGGGTAACGGCGCCGAAGCCGGGCGAGTGATCTCCGGCTATCCTTTGCCGGTCAGCGCGGATCCCTCCGAACGTCTGCCGGTAGGTGCGGGGACTGGTACCGACGAGGTTCTTGAATAGGTCGCGGAAACTCGTCGGGGAGCCGAACCCTACCTCACCGGCGATCCGCTCGACGGAGTGACTCGTGGTTTCGAGCAGGTGCTGTCCCCTGCGGATGCGAGTTCTCTGTAGCCATCGCAGCGGGGTAGTGTCGGTCTGCTCGCGGAAGCGCCGGTTCAGCGTGCGGGTGCTCATCGTCGCCCGGGTGGCAATCTCGTCGAGGGTCAGTCTCCGGTGGGCGTTCTCTTCCATCCACCGCAGTAGCGGTTCGAGGCTGGAACCGTCCGCGCCGGGCTGCTCGTGCACGATGAACTGGGCCTGCCCGCCGTCTCTTTCCAGGGGCATAACGGCCATCCGGGCCGAGTCTGCGGCCACCGCGGAGCCGTGATCGCGCCGGATCATGTGCAGGCAGAGATCCAGGCCAGCCGCGGCGCCGGCGGAGGTGAGAACCTGGCCGTTGTCCACGAAGAGCACGTCCGCGTCTACCTCAATTTCCGGATATAGGCGGGAGAGTTCTTTTGCCGCGGCCCAGTGCATGGTCGCCCGCAAACCGTCCAGCAATCTGGCGGCGGCCAGGGTGAACGTACCCACGCAGATCGAGGCTATCCGGGCGCCGTTTCCCGCCGCATTTCGCAAAGCCTCCAGCACATCCTCAGGCATTGGTTCCGTGGGGTTGGCGAGACCGGGCACGATGATCGTGTCGGCTTCCCCCAGTGCTTCCAGACCCCAGGGAGCGCGGATGGCGAGAACTCCCGCATCGACCTCGTCCGCCGGGGCGCAAACATGCACCTGGTACGCCGCGCGCCCGTCGGACAGCCGCGCCCGCCCGAAGACCTCGACCGGGGTGGATAGATCGAAGGCCAAAACTCCGTCTAGTGCCAGTACAGCTACCGTGTGCATGCCGATACTCTACATCCTTCCCGCACCCTATGGCGGAAACTCGTTGATACATGTCAATCGCGCCACTTATCCGGATCACGCCTTTCGCCTAGGATGTACGTGGCCGGGTGAGGTCGGTCGCGGTGTGGAGGCGAGTCGAAAGGGTTTCGCGGATGGGCATAATGGATGTACTCGGCCCGATCGTCGTCGCGCTCGTCTACATTTCGCTCGTTTCGTTGCTCCGGGAGCCGAACCGTCGAAACTTCAACGCCATCTTCGTCGCGGGAGCGGGAGCTGCGTACCTGAGCGGGGGCTTCGGCGTATGGGAGTTTGTCTTTCTGGCGGTGATCACCTATTGCGCCTACAGGGGGCTAGGGTCCTACCGTTTCATCGGCGCCGCCTGGATGCTGCACACGGGCTGGGACGTGCTTCATCATCTCTACGGGAACCCCATCGTTCCGTTCGTGCCGGATTCCTCGCTGGGATGTGCTATTTGCGACCCGGTGATCGCGCTGTGGTGTTTCGTCGGCGCGCCGTCCGTGTACAGTCTGTTTCGCGGGAGCAGACGCTCCGCAAGGTCTTTGCAATCTTGATTCGTGTTACGCCGTCGGAGAAACGCGCCCGGACGGACACGTCCTAACGATTCGGGTGTCCGTACCCGCCGCCCCCCGGCGTCTCGACCGTGACCACGTCGCCCGCCTCGAGCTCCCGGCTCGTCTTCGACGGTAGCTCATCGTCGTTCAGGAGATTCTTTCCGGGTTTACCGGGCTCGCCGCCCTCCGCGCCTCCCGGGCCGTGGCGACGGCGGTCTGTGAGGAGGGAGAGGGTGGCGGGCTCGAGGACGCGCACGGAACGCACGATGCCGTCGCCTCCCCGGTGCTCGCCCTCGCCGCCGGAGCCGTACAGGAGCTCGTAACGCTCGACGCGCATCGGGTACTCGAGCTCGAAGGCTTCCACGGGGGTGTTCAGCGTGTTGGACATGCCGACGTGGACGCCGGAGGGGCCCGGGCCTTTCGCGCTCGCGCCCTGGCCGCCGCCGATGGTCTCGTAGTACGTCCAGCCGGAGGCTTTGCCTTTGCCGCCGATGATCAGGTTATTCATCGTGCCCTGGCCCTGCGCCGGAACCCTCTCCGGGGCGAAGCCTGAGAGGGCCGCGAGCACGACATCGGCGATGCGGTTGCTCGTCTCGACGTTGCCGGCGACGACCGCCGAGGGGCTTCCGGCGTTGACCAGGCTTCCTTCGGGGGCGTGGATGTCGAGCGGCGCGTAGGTACCGGCGTTGGCCGGCACGTCGCCGGGGAGCAGCACGCGCAGGGCAAAGTAGCAGGCCGAGCGGGTTACGGCGAGGGGGCAGTTGACGTTGCCCGCCACGGCGTCCGAGGTGCCCGAGAAGTCAATGCTTATCGCATCGTCCCGGATCTCGACGCTCGCCTTTATGGGGATGTCGTCGTCCGTGGTGCCGTCTCCCTCCAGCACGTCCTCCGCGGAATGCTCGCCATCGGGGAGCTCCCTGATGGCCTCGCGGGTGCGGCGCTCGGTGTAGGCTATGACCTCGTCGAAGGCGGCGAGAACGGTATCCTGGCCGCGGCGCTCGACGATCTCGACGAGGCGGGTCTCGGCGAGGCGGTTGGCGGCGATCTGGGCGCGGAGGTCCCCACGCCGCAAGTCCGGGGTGCGGACGTTGGCGAGGATGAGGTCGAGGATTTCTTCGACGTACTCTCCGTTGCGCATCAGGCGCACCGGCGGGATGATGAGGCCTTCCTGGAAGATCTCCTTCGAGCCGCTCGGCATGGAGCCGGGGCTCATCCCGCCGACGTCGGAGTGGTGCGCCCGCGTGACGGCGTAGCCGGCGATGTCATCGTCGAGGGACACCGGCGAGACGAGCGTTATGTCGGGCAGGTGGGTGCCGCCGGAGTAGGGATCGTTGAGGGCGAAGACGTCGCCGGGTTCGGGGGCCTTCTCCATGATAGCGGCTACGGCTTCGGGCATGGCGCCGAGGTGGACGGGGATGTGCTCGGCCTGCGCGACCATGCGGCCTTCCGCGTCGAAGAGGGCGGCGGAGCAGTCGCGCCGCTCCTTGATGTTGGAGGAGTAGGAACCCCGGATCAGGACTGCCCCCATCTCCTCGGCCACCCCGGAGAGCGCACTGGAAAGGACGGAGAGGGTGACCGGATCGAGCTTCCGGTCAGCCACCGTTCTTCTCCAGTATCAGGGTGCCGATTTCATCTATCCGGCCCCGCCATCCGGGCCGGACCACGCACGTCGCCTCGGCGAACTCCACCACGGCCGGACCCTCGACCTCCGAACCCCGGCCCATCCGGGCGCGGTCAAGCACCGGGACCTCCATCCACTCCCCGTCGAAGTTGGCCTTGCGGCGCCCGCGCTCAGCGCCGCCCTCAGGCTCGGGCTCCTCCAACTCCGGCTTCTCGACGGAGACGGTGGCCGTCAGGCGCAGGTTCACGAGCTCGACCCGTTCCCCATCCATCCGGTAGCCGTAGCGGCGCTCGTGGGCGTCGTGAAACCTGGCGGCAAGATCTTCGAGGTTCTCAGCATCGCCGGCGTCCACAATCAGCTCGAAGGACTGTCCACCGTAGCGGAGATCCGCCCGGCGGTGGAACTCCGGGGAGTCGAGGTCTTCCGACGCCCGGTCTTCCAGAGCCTCGAAGGCGCTCTCCAGCTTCTCGCGGTCCAGGTCGTCAAGGGACGAGAGGAGTGGTGTGACGTAGTCGCGGCGGATGTCGGAGACGGCGAGGCCCAGGGCGCTGAGGACGCCGCTGCCCTTGGGCACGAGGACCGTCTCGATGCCGATCTCCTCTGCCAGGGAGCAGGCGTGCAGGGGGCCTGCTCCCCCGAAGGCGACCAGGGCGAACTCGCGGGGGTCGAGGCCGCGCTCCACGCTTATGACGCGCAGCGCCCCGACCATCTCCGTGTTGGCGACCTGCACCACCCCGAGCGCGACCCCGAGCGCGTCCATGCTGGCTTCACTTCCCACGCGCTTCAGGGCTTCGGCGGAGCGTTCGCGGCTCAGGGTGACCTCGCCGCCTAAAGTGGCGCCGTCCTGGAGGTAGCCGAGGAAGAGGTTGGCGTCGGTGACGGTGGGCTCCTCACCACCCTTGCCGTACGCGGCGGGGCCTGGGTCGGCGCCAGCGGAGTGGGGGCCGGCGCGCAGGGCGCCGCCCGCGTCCACCCAGGCTACCGAGCCGCCCCCCGCGCTAACGGTGTGGACGTCGATCATGGGCAGCTTTATGGGGATGCCCGCTATGGATGCCTCGGTCGTCGTGAGGGCTTCGCCGTCCAGGATGGGGGCGACGTCCGAGCTGGTCCCGCCCATGTCGAAGGTGAGCAGATCCCGGTACCCGCTCTTCCCCGCCACGTACGCCGCCCCGACCACCCCGCCGGCAGGGCCGGAGAGCACGCAGGAAGCAGCCCCGCGGGCGGCCACGTCCAACTCGATCACCCCGCCGGAGGACTGCATCACCAGCGGCTCCGGCATCCCCGCACCCTCGACCTCACTCCCGAGGTTCGAGAGATACGCGGCGAGACGGGGTCCGAGGTAGGCGTCGGCGGCAGTGGTCGAGAACCGCTCGTACTCCCGGAACTCCGGCAGCACCTCACTGCTCAAAGAGACGTGGACCCCTGGTAACTCAGCCCGGAGAACCTCGCCCACGCGCCGCTCGTGCTCCGGGTGGGCAAACGCGAAGAGCAAGCATACGGCGACCGACTCGACCTCCGCTTCTTTCAGGGCCGCGACGGCTCGATCCAGGCTGCCTTCGTCGAGAACTTCGATTTCCCCTTCAGGTCCCATCCGCTCACGGACGGTGAAGCGCAACTCGCGGGGGGCGAGAGCAGGGGGACGATCTTGCGTCAGGTCGTAGAGCGAGGGGCGGTTCTGGCGGGCTATCTCCAGCACGTCCCGGAAGCCCTCGGTGGTGACGATGGCGGTCCTTGCGCCCCGGCGTTCCAGCAGGGCGTTGGTGGCGACCGTCATGCCGTGGGCGAAGGCGACGACGTTTCGGACTTCGATCTCCGCCGCCCGGACGCTGTTCATCACGCCCTCCGACTGGTCCTGCGGGGTGGATGGGACTTTCGCGGTGACGATTCCGCCTCCGCCGAGGGCGACGAGGTCGGTGAAGGTGCCGCCCACGTCCACACCGAGGCGAGTCTCGCTCAAGAGAGCGCCCCCGCGGGTAGGGCGATGTCCTCGGATCTTTGCAGCGAGACCTCCAGCGCCAGTTCGACGGCCCGCCGCATGAGGTCCAGCGACATGCTCGGCGCGCCGCCTTCGGCCCGGGCCGCCTGCTCGGGCAGGTAGGGGACGTGGATCAAGCCCGCCCTGTAGTCGTGCTTCCCGGAGAGGTGTAGCGAGTGGTAGAAGGTCTGGTTGCATACGTAGGTTCCGGCGGTGTTGGAGACGTACCCAGGGAGTCCTGCCTCGTTCCAGGCGGCCAGTACGGCTTTTATAGGGAGGGTCGCGAGGTAGGCGGCCGGGCCATTCTCCACGACGGGAACGTCGGTCGGCCGGTAGCCTTCGTTGTCGGGGATGGGGAAGTCGAGGACGTTGACCGCCACGCGCTCCAGGGCGAGCATGCTCTGTCCGTTGGCGAGCCCCAGCGAGATGACCAGGCCGGGGCGATGGAGGAAAACCGCTTGCCGGAGCGCTTCCGGAGCGCCGGCGGCCGTCACCGGCAGGATCTCCCCGACCACCCGACATCCGGCTGTGGAGGTGTCATTCAGGAGCCGGACGACCTCGGCCGTCGGGTTCTTGTCGCCTTCCCCGAAGGCTTCGAAGCCGGTTAGGAGGACGGTGGGGTTGGCGGGAGCGTCCTCCATCATTTCCCCCTGTTTTCGACCGTCACCGGGAGCGGGCCTTCGGCCTGCTTCTTGCAGAGTTCGCCGCAATTGGGCTCGGTGGCGCAGCACACGGAGCAGATTGGCCCTTCGAGGAAGGGGCAGCGGACGAACTCTGCGAGCTCGAAGCGCTTGGCGCACTTCACGCACGGTTGCGTGGGGGCCTCGGTAGAGGCGGTCAGCACCTCCGTCTCGGCGCCGGCGCCGAACTTCGGCAGGTTAGGGTCCACGTTCTCGGCCACGGTGGGCGCCGTGTAGTAGCGACCTTTCGTAGCGTAGGCGATAACGGGGACTGCGGCGAACGCCAGGGCTCCCGAGACGTACGGGGCCAGGGTCTTGCCCAGGGGCCCGAAGAGGCCGAAAGCCATGGGAAGCGCGATCAGGAGAACGCGCTCCAGGCCCTCTGGCGTCTTCAGGTCTATCCCGGCGGAGCGTTTGTTGCGGTTGACGGAGAGGAAGTAAGCTGATCGGCGGTCTTCTCCTTCTCCCGCGAAAGGTGGTCCCCAGTGACTGGCGTCGTCGCCGCGCTCGGGGCGTTCGACCTTGAGCACGTCCGCCCCGAGATCCGCCAGTGCCATCGTCGCGTAGGGCCGGCGAGTACCCGCGAGAGGTCGAGAATCCTGACGCTTTTGAGGGAAGCACGGCGGCGGGACGGCTACGCGAGCATGTCGCTCTGGGACACGACTTTGGTCGGGGCGAGCCGAACGAGCAACTCTCCGGGGACGGCGTTGCGCCGTCCGAACTCTTCGGCCCGGTCCCGGCCCACGTAGCGCGCGGCGATGCGGGTGGACCACTTCAGGCCCTCTTCCGGGGCGTCGGCGCAGTCTTCGTAAGAGACGTTGCCCTCGACCATGACGAACGCGAAGGGGGGCGTGGAATCGTCCACGCTCAGGGCCACGCGGCCGTCGCGCCGGATGGCGTGTCCCTTGACCGTATCTCTGCCCGTGTTGAAGACGATGTCATCCCCGTCCATGACGAACCAGATCGGGGCGACGTGCGGCCGTCCGTTCTTGCGTACCGTGGCGAGCATGGCCGTGCGCGTTCCCTCTATCATGAACTCCCTGTACTCCTCCGCGCTCATCCGGGCCATCCCGCCTCCTCGAAGAACATATTGTCAGCGCCGGGACAGTCTATACGCGCGGCGCGCCGGACGCTCTTCACCAGGAATCTTGTGTGAGAGTTCGGCGTCTGCATCTGTATTTGTGGGACAATCCAGGATGGCAGACAGGCGGACCCGGAGGCTCAAGATGACCACCGCGCGCGCGGATTCCACCACGAGAGAGGCATCAAAGATCCCTGGCCCACACGATTTCTTGAACGTGGACGCCCATCTTTCCGAAGAGGAGCGCGGGGTTCGGGAGGAGATCCGGACCTTCGTGCGGGAGAGGATCGAACCCTGCATCGCGGATTGGTGGGAGAAGGCGGTCTTTCCTCGTGAACTGGTGCCGGAGATGGGGGAGAAGGGACTGCTCGGGATGCACCTCGAAGGGTATGGGTGCGCCGGCAAGAGCGCCGTCGCCTACGGTCTCGCCTGCATGGAGCTCGAGGCCGGGGACTCGGGGCTTCGCACCTTCGTGAGCGTGCAGGGTTCGCTGGCGATGACCGCGATCCACAAGTTCGGCTCCGAGGAGCAGAAGGAGGAGTGGCTGCCGCCGATGGCGAAGGGCGAGAAGGTTGGCTGCTTCGGCCTCACCGAGCCCGAGGCCGGCAGCGACCCCGCGAGCATGAAGACCTTCGCCAGAAAAGACGGGACGGATTGGGTCCTCAACGGCTCCAAACGTTGGATCGGGATGGGCACCATCGCCGACGTGGCCGTGATCTGGGCCCAGACCGAAGATGGTGTCAGGGGCTTTCTCGTCCCGACCGGCGCACCCGGCTTCACGGCGACGGACATAGAGAACAAGCTCTCCATGCGCGCTTCCATCCAGTGCGACCTGAAGCTGGAGGACATACGGCTCCCCGAGGCGGCGATGCTGCCGGGCGCGAAGGGCCTGCGGGGACCGTTCGCGTGCCTGAACGAAGCGCGGTACGGCATCATCTGGGGCGCGATGGGCGCGGCACGCTCGTGCCTGGAGTGCGCTGTGGAATACGCGAAGGGCCGCAAGCAGTTCGGCAAGCCGATAGCCTCGTTCCAGCTCACCCAGCGGAAGCTCGTGGACATGCTGCTTGAGGTCGAGAAGGGCACGCTCCTTGCTCTACACCTGGGCCGGATGAAGGACGAGGGGACCCTGCGCCCCGAACAAGTCTCCTTCGGCAAGCTCAACAACGTGCGGGAGGCGCTGGACGTTGCGCGGGAGGCGCGCACCATCCTCGGGGGGAACGGCGTCACGCTGCAGTACCCCGTCATGCGCCACATGAACAACCTGGAGAGCGTGCTCACCTACGAGGGCACCAGCGAGGTCCACACCCTCGTGCTGGGCAATGCCCTCACCGGCGTTCCGGCTTTCCGGTAGACGCTCGCAAACACGGAAAGGAGCCCGATGGCTTCGATGAAGGCGATACTGGTCGAGGAGTTCGGGGAGCCGGAGGTGCTCCGGTACACGGATGTCAAGCGGCCCTCGCCGGGGCCTGGGGAAGCTCTGATCGAAGTGCGCTCCGTCGGCGTCAACTACGCCGACACCATGCGCCGGCGCAACCAGTACGTTACCCCGCAAGAGTTGCCGTTCGTCCCCGGCTCCGAGGTCGCCGGCACGGTCGCTGAGGTGGGCGAGGGTGTGGAGGACGTGGTCGCCGGCGACCGGGTGATGACGCTCCTCGGCACGGGCGGCTACGCTCCATACGCCGCAGCCCCTGTAGAGAACCTGATGCCGCTCCCCGAGGATCTCGGCTTCGACGAGGCCGGCCGCTGTCCCGTTGCAGGGCCTGACCGCCTACCACGTCCTCAAGACCTCCGGGCGGCTCTCGGAGGGAGAGAGCGTGCTGGTCCACGCAGCCGCCGGGGGCGTGGGGACGCTCGCCGTCCAGATGGCGAAGCTGCTCGGCGCTGGGAAAGTCATCGCCACCGCGAGTACGCAGGAGAAGCTGGATCTCGCCCGGAACCTCGGCGCGGACGTTCTCATAAATTACGCCGAAGACGGTTGGCCGAAGCGGGTCCGCGAGGCCACGGACGGGGCAGGGGCGGATGTGATCCTGGAGATGGTCGGCGGCGACTTCCCGGAGAAGAACCTCTCGTGCCTGGCTCTGTTCGGCCGGATGGTCGTCTTCGGGGCCGCGAGCGGGGACCGTGGGACGTTGGTCCCCGCCAACCTCCTGCGCGGTAACCAGACGGTTACGGGGTTCTGGCTGCCCCGGATCATGGGCCGCCCGGATCTCCTCGGGTCCAGTCTCCAGGACATACTCGGGTGGGTCGCCTCCGGCGAGCTTCGTCTGACCATCGGCGCCCGCTATCCTCTGGAGCGGGCCGCAGAAGCCCACACCGACCTCGAAGGCCGCCGGACGACCGGCAAGATCGTCCTGAATCCTCCGGCCTCCTAGAAGGGGAAAAGATGATTGAAGCCCCGGGGAGCATCCCCGGCAGCAGTGGCACGCTCGCGTACCGGGAGGCCGGGACCGGGGAGCATGTCGCCATCCTGATCCACGGTAACTTCGCCGGCAAGTCCTGGTGGCGGGAAATCCTCGCAGACTCACCGTCCGGGGCACGCCTCTTCGCCCCCGACCTCCCAGGCTTCGGAGAGAGCCCCGGCGGCCAGGATTTCGTACCTTCCATACCCCGCTACGCCCGCAGCCTTGGGGACTTCCTCAACGCCACAGGCATCGATCGCCCCGTCCTCGTGGGCCACTCCTTCGGCGGGGTGGTCGCCGTACAGCTCGCTCTTTCGGACCCCGAAAGGTTCCCCGCCATGCTGCTCCTGGGCCCAGCTCCCCTCACCGGCCTGCGCACCCCGCGCTACGTGTACCCGCTCCTGAAGAGCTACCGCCACGACCACCGGGGCCTGCGACGAGCCCTGCGGCGCACCATGATCACCAACGTTCCACCGTACCTCGACGAGCTCGTGTACGAGGCCCAGATAATGCACCCAGCCAACTTCACCGGCAACGCCCGCGTGTTGTCGGATTGGAACGTCAACGGAAAGGCCCGCTACTACGAGAACCCCGTCCTCGCCGCCTCTGGAGAGCGCGACACGCTCGTCTCTCCGTCCTCGGCCCACGCCACCGCGCACGCTTTCCCCCGCGGAGAGTACATCAACCTCGGTCGCGTCGGCCACAGCCCGCAGATAGAGGCCCCGTGCCTGACGCGAACGCTGCTCTCCCGGCTCCTCGAGGCCGCTTTCGATGGATAGTCCTCCGACGGCCTCCGTCGCGGAAAGCCGCGCCCTCCACAAGACACTTTGGGATAACCTGTTGGTCGTACTCCAAACCGTGCCTGCCTGCAGGCGACGCGGCGGCAAGCCAAACAAAGGAGCATAAGTATGGTGCAGGATCTCGCCGGCAAAGTTAACGTTGAACAGCTTGCGGGCGTCTTTGCGGCGGCGCTCACGCCGATGGACGAAGGACTGAGCGTGGACCACGGGGCGTTCGCCGCGCATTGCCGCCGGCTGCTGGATGCCGGGTGCCACGGATTGGGCATCTTCGGCACCACCGGCGAGGCCAACTCCCTCTCCGCCGATGAACGCATCGTGGCTCTGGAGGCGCTGGTCGAGGGTGGCGTCCCGGGCGAGAGACTGCTGCCCGGCACCGGCTCCTGCGCCCTGACCGAAGCCGTGCGCCTGAGCCGCGCCGCCCTGGAGATAGGCGCTCCGGGCGTACTGGTCCTGCCGCCCTTCTACTACAAGGAGGTGGGCGACGACGGGCTGTTCCGCTTTTTTGCGGAGTTGATCGAGCGCGTGGCTGACCCGCGCCTGCGCGTGTACCTCTACCACTTCCCGCGGATGACGGGCGTCGGCATCAGCCTGCCGCTCATCGCGCGTCTGCTGGAAGCCTATCCCGGTGTGATCGTGGGCACCAAAGACAGCTCGAACGACCGGGAACGCATCGAGACGGTGTGCCGCGAGTTCCCGGGGTTTCACGTCTTCGCGGGCACAGAACGCTTCCTGCTGGATACTTTGCGGAACGGAGGGGCCGGTTGCATATCCGCCACGGTCAACGTCACCTCGCGGCAGGCCCGCCGGGTCCACGACGCGCACGAGGCGGGGCGCGAAGGCGAGGCTGCGAAGCTACAGGAGCATCTCACCAGCCTGCGGGCCACCATCGAAGCGTTTCCACAGATACCGGCTCTCAAGAGCATCATGGGCCTGCTCACGGGAGAAAGCGTCTGGAGCAACCTCCGACCGCCGTTGGTGCCTCTCGAGAACGGGCAGGCCGGCGAGCTTATGTCCCATCTGCGCGATCTGGGGATGATCCAGGAGGATTCGTAGAGCCTTGAATACCAGGTCGGTTGGAATCCACGCGCGAAAAGGCGCCGTGAGCAAGAACACGAGCTTCGGGGCCGGGACGATCCTTGTTTGACTTCGTGGTTGTGGGCGGTGGGATCGTGGGCCTTTCGACCGCGCGGGCCCTGCTCGAAAGGCATCCTGGAGCCGGTGTGCTCGTGTTGGAGAAGGAGAATGGTTGGGCCCGTCACCAGACTGGACACAACAGCGGGGTCATCCACAGCGGCATCTACTACAAGCCCGGCAGCCTCAAGGCCCGCTTCGCGCGGGAAGGCGGCGCTAGGCTCGCGGAGTTCTGCCAGGAGCACGGCGTCGCGTACGAGATCTGCGGCAAGGTCATCGTCGCCACGGGCACCGGCGAACTCCCGCTGCTTGACGATCTACATCAGCGGGGTCTAGAGAACGGGCTCGGGATCAGGGGTATCGGGATGAAGGAGCTCGCGGAATTCGAACCACACGTCGCCGGTATCGCCGCGCTTCTGGTGCCCAGCGCAGGGATAGTGGACTACACGGGCGTCGCTGACGCGTTCGCGCGGATCGTGGGTGAGAAGGGCGGAGAACTGCGCCTCGGGACGCGGGTCACGGGTATTTCGGAGAACGAGAGCGGGGTCGAGGTTCGCACCAGCGCGGACGAGACCTTCAGGGCGAGGACGCTCGTCAACTGCGCCGGGCTCTACAGCGACCGGGTCGCGCGTCTGGCCGGTATTGCGGTGCGGACGAAGGTTCTGCCGTTCCGCGGCGAATACTACGAGATAAGGCCTGAGAAACGTTACCTGGTCAGGAACCTCATCTACCCTGTGCCGAACCCGAACTTTCCATTTCTCGGGGTTCACCTGACCCGTTCGGTCGAGGGAGATATCGAAGCCGGGCCGAACGCGGTTCTCGGGCTTGCCCGCGAAGGCTACAGGAAGAAGGACGTGAATCTGGACGAGCTGATCGAGGTTCTCTCTTACCCGGCGTTCTGGCGGCTCGCCGTCAAGAACTGGCGTACTGGAGCGGGGGAAGTCTTACGCTCCCTGAGCAAGAGCGCGTTCGTGCGCGACTTGCAGCGGCTCCTCCCCGACATCGAGAAGGAGGACCTCGTGCCGGCGCCAGCGGGGGTCCGGGCGCAGGCCCTGACGAACGAAGGGAAGATGATGGACGACTTCCTCGTCGTGGAGGGCAGGAGCAGCGTCCACGTCCTGAATGCCCCGTCGCCCGCGGCCACGGCCTGCCTCCCCATAGGTGACTACATCGCCGGGCTGGCCGGAGAGCGGGGAGGTGGGGACGTTGGTTGACGCTGCCGGCAGGGAAGTGTCCGGTCAGATCGCCCTGGTCACGGGCGCGGGCCGCAACATCGGGCGGGCCATCGCGCAGGAGCTGGCGCCGGGAGCGTAAGGAGTCATCCTGGCGCGTGCTTCGTATATAGCATCAGGCAACCAGGAGGCACTATGGCTCAGGTCGGCTCCGGCCCTCGGGATGACGAAAATGTAGACGCATTGCGCGAACTGGTTGCGCGGCTGCTGGCGGCGCAAGATGTCCAGGACGAACAGGCCGCTCCGCCGCCCCGGATCTTCGTCGGACGGCTCCCCGATGACCTGCCCGTGGAAGTCTCGATCCCGACGGAGCGGATATCGTCGGCAGCGTGACGCGAGACCTTCCCCGAAGCCGCTGGGACGCCGAGATCGTGCTCGACGTCGCCCTGCCCGCGGAATGGTTCCGGGAAGACTACCGGCGACAACTCCTGGCCGCCGACTGGGACGAAGACGAGACGTTCGGACGACGTGGCTTCGTGCCTCCCGGTCTCCCAGGTCTCTTCCACCACACGGCATCCCGCTCATCGCGTCTCCGGCGGTTCCTGCGCGGGCGCGTGCCTAGCCTGCCCAATCTCTTCCCGATCATCTTCCGTTCCGGCGGATCCAAGCTCATGGTCTACGCCCACGACCGGCTGGACGCTCCCACGGACGTACGCCTCCATCTCTTCACCAGCCGCTGCGGGCCGTGGACGAAGCATGAGCCGGCGCTGGAGATCCTGCCAGGTCTAGTTCCCCCGTCCGGCGCGCGAGGGCGGCGGGAAGTCAGCAACTTCGGTGTCCTCGCGCCGCCCCACGACGCTCGCCGGCCCGGAGGCAACTTCGCCGGGAGCGGCCGTCCCGAGAGCGACGCCGCGTACTCCTACGTAGCCCTGGAGACCGGCCTCGACCTCACGGCTCTCGCCGACCACTACGCCGCGCAACTCGAAAGAGCTGGCTGGTCCCGCACCAGCGAGGGGCAAGACGGCCCGCAAGCCTGGATCGCCTGGACGTTTACCGACGGAAAGAGCGACTCGTGGACCGGTACGTTCACCGCCCTGCGACTACCCGCAACCCCCGCTCGCTACCTCTTGCAGATAAACGCCGTCCGAACACCAAACCATTGACCGCAACCACCCCGGAAACGGCCCCGTCGCGGCAAGAAAAGAGGCGGGGAGAACCCCCGCCCCGAAAGCTGACAAGCTGAAATGCTGAGGTGCTGACCGGCTCTAAATCACCGAACTCGAAGGCCCGCCCGATACATAAATCGTCTCGCCGCTGATGTAGGAGGCTTCCTCGGAGACCAGGAAGGCTACTACGTTGGCGATGTCGTCCACCCGCCCGAAGCGCCGCAGGGGGATGTTCTTGGCGAAGCGGTCCTTCATCTCCTCCATCGTCATCCCGACCCGCTCGGCGGCCTCCTTGGTCATCTCCGTCTCCACCCAACCGGGCGCCACCGCGTTGACGTTGACGTTGAACCGTCCGAGCTCCAGCGCCAGCGTCCGAGCCAGCGCCTGGAGGCCCGCCTTCGCGGCGGAGTAGTTGGCCTGGCCCTTGTTCCCGAGCGCAACGATGGAACTCGTCATCACGATCTTGCCGTATTCCTGATCCACCATGTACTTCTGCGCCGCCTTGGAACACAAGAAGCTGCCCTTGAGGTGCACATCGAGCACCTTGTCCCAGTCGTCCTCGCTCATCTTGAAAGAGAGGTTATCCCGCAGAAGCCCCGCGTTGTTGACCAGAATGTCAACCCGCCCGAAGCGGTTGTGGATCTCCTCGAACGCCGCCTCGACCTGCTGGGCGCTCGATACGTCGCACGCGATGGCTATGGCCTCGGCCCCGGCCGCCTCGACAGCCTCGACTGTCTCCCCGCACGCCTCCGCGGAGAGGTCCAGGACCGCCACATTGGCCCCGTCCTGGGCCAGCCTTATAGCCTCGGCCGCCCCGATGCCCCGGGCCGCGCCCGTTACGACAGCTACTCGTCCGCTGAGTCTTGCCACGTGTCCACCTTTCTCGATACATCTTCCGCCAACAGCAATTCCTTACCACCTTCGCGGCAGGGAAATTATTAATCGGAAGTGAATTGTATACGAACCGAACCTATGTGTCTATCGTAGATAGGCGCAACCATTACTTATGTGATTTTGCACACAGGCGTGATGGGTGGGTAGCGAAGGAGGAGCCCCCTCGATCAGGAGGGGGCTTTGATCCACCGGGGTTGCAGGTTTTACGTCCTGATGTATACGCCGCCGTTTATGTCGAGGGATTGTCCGGTCATGTAGTCGCCGTCCTCGACGACGAAGCGGACGGCGCGGGCGACTTCCTCGGGTTGGCCGAAGCGGCCGAGGGGGATGGTCTTGAGAAGCTTTTCGCGGGCTTCTTCGGGGATATTGGCGACCATATCCGTCTCTATGAAGCCGGGGCAGATCGCGTTCACCGTGATGCCGTAGCGGGCGAGCTCCTGGGCGGCGGTCTTGGTGAAGCCGAGGAGGCCGGCTTTCGCGGCGGCGTAGTTGGCCTGCCCGACGTTGCCAGCCTCGCCGACGAAGGAGCTCATGTTCACGATCGCTCCGCTCCCCTGCTCCGTCATGTGTGGCAGCGCGGCGTGTACGGTGTAGAAGGCGCTGTTCAGGTCAACCTGGATGACCTTGTCCCAGTCCTCGACGGAGAGCTTCTTGAGCGTCTTGTCTATGTTGATGCCGGCGTTGTTGACGAGCACGTCTATGCGCCCGAACTTCTCTACTGTCTGATCTATGAGTTTCTGGGCCTGCTCCGGATCCGAGACATCAGCCTGGACCACCATGGACTCCCCGCCGTTCTCGGAGATGCTCTTCGCCACCTCCTCCGCAGGCTCCTTGCTGCTGGAGTAGTTGACCACCACCTTCGCCCCCGCGCTCCCCAGCTCCTCGGCTATAGCCTGCCCGAGCCCCCGACTCGAGCCCGTGACGACCACCACCGCTCCATCTAAACTCGCCAAGAGTCCTCCCTTCCCCGTTTTGCCGGAATTCCAGCTTCCCTATGCGCCCCTACGTACCCAAGTCTACTGTCAGGTAAAATGCGGATCAAACTATATACTATGGGCACATAAAAGCCGCACAAACCTTTCCTGCGCCACAGGATAAAATGGCCCGAAAGGTGTACCCGCCTGCATCCAATGGTGCAATGCCGGAGACGAATAGGAAAAATCGTCTGACGTTTCTTGACATCCGGGTACATATGTGTAAACTGCACATAACATGGAAGAGAGAGTGATGAGCGAAAACGAGCGAAAGATCAAAAGAGAAGTTCGCGGAGGCGAGTTCCGGGGGGTCGAGGCCCGGCCGAGAAACTGGCTGGTCCCGGTCATACTGTTGTCGCTCAGGGAGTGGAACTCCCACGGCTACGAGTTGATGGAGCGGGCGACGACGTTCGGGTTCGAGGCGATGAACCCGGGGACGCTGTACCGGACGCTTCGGCAGATGGAGAAGGAAGGCATCGTCGAGTCCACCTGGGAGACATCGAGGGGTGGTCCGGCACGCCGGATGTACACCATCACCGACGCCGGTATGACGTATCTGGACTTCTGGGCCAAGTCTCTGGAGCAGTACCAGCGGACCATGGAGACGTTCTTCGCGATGTACACGGGCCGTCCGCCGGGCAAGGCTGACGACGAAGCCGGCGAGTAGCGACGAAACCGGATCATGGTGGTAAAGCAATTCGCGGGAGACCGCGAGAGAGGAGAAGGAAAGATGGCTGACAGGAACAAGGCCAACAAGGCGGCGGAGCGGCTCGCCACGAGCACGCGGGACTCCTACAAGGTGGCCCTGGATCACACGGTCGGGTTGCAGGAGCGCAACGTGCGCTTCGCCCAGTCCGTCTCCGACGGCTACATCAAGGAGCTTCGCCATCAGGCCGAGGCCAACCGTGCCCTCACCCACGAGCTAGTAGAGCGCGCCGAGGGTCAGCGCAACGCCTTCCAGGCCGTGGCCGAGGAGTCGCTGGACGCTTACATGGACTTCCTCTACGCCCCCCTCTCCTACTACAAGGAGGGTCTGCAGGTAGCCGGGAAGGCCGCCAGGTAAGACGCGCTCGACGAGCGTGAATAGGAGGGGGTGGGCTTCCGGGTCCGCCCCCTCTGCTTTATCCGGGTGTAGTCGCCTCTTTCGAGGGGTAGGGAACGTGCCGGAAGCGAAAGCAAGACAAAAGGAGATTCTGACATGGATGAGAAGCAGCAGAAGCAGATAAACGAGGCGGCCGAGAAGTTCGCCGAGGCGATCAAAGAGTCCTACCAGGCGGTGGCCGATCGCTCCGTATCGGCGCGGGAGTTGAACGCCCAGCTCACCCAGGAATTCTTCAACGGCGTCATGGACAACCTGAAGACTCAGGCCGAGGGCAACAGGGCACTGGCCGACGACCTCATTGAGCAGCAGAAGAAGCGGGGCGAGGCTTCGCAGGCGCTGGCCCAGGAGTCGGTCAACGCGTACATGGACTTCCTGAACTCCATGTTCTCCCACTACCAGGGGAACCTGGACCGGGCCAAGAGCGCCACGAAGAAGTAACGGGAGCGAGAATGGCAGGCTTTACCGAGAAAGACCGGGCCGCGAAGCCCGGTCTTTCTCGTTGGTGTATCCTGATACGAGCAAGCGAGAAGGAGGAACAGCGTGAGCTTCGGCAACGGCAACGGTAACGGCGAGATCGTTATCTCCGTCCCCCTGAGGACGGCCATAGGGACGTTTGGCGGTTCCCTCAAGGACACTCCGGCGACGGACCTCGGCGCCACGGTCGGCAAAGAAGTATTGAGCAGGGCCGGTATCGAGGGCGAGCAGGTGGACCAGATCATCGTCGGTAACATCCTGTCGGCGGGCCAGGGGATGAACCCCGGACGGCAGGTCGGCATGAAGAGCGGGCTCCCGGTCGAGGTCCCAGGCATGACGCTGAACCGAATGTGCGGCTCGGGACTCCAGGCCATCATCTCGGCGGCGCAGGAGATCGCGCTTGGCGACGCCGACGTGGTGATGGCCGGCGGCATAGAGAACATGGACCAGGCGCCGTTCCTGATGTCCAAGGGCCGCTACGGCTACAGGATGGGTATGCCGGACGCCAAGATCCAGGACCACATGGTCTACGATGGCCTGTGG
>Ga0183260_10000724_pt1 | contig 28135 bp, 26 predicted proteins | sample AntDrymUQ4972206_2_FD_129768 | JGI IMG/M metagenome (GOLD analysis project Ga0183260, IMG submission 129768) | Polar desert sand microbial communities from Dry Valleys, Antarctica - metaG UQ497 (22.06) (version 2) (version 2) | ecosystem: Environmental > Terrestrial > Soil > Desert | place... | reverse complement strand
CGACGCCGGCGACTGTTGTGACCGCTGACGTCGTTGGCGGGCGCAAGCCTTTCGCTGAGCGGCTCCCTTTCGGTGCAGGGTGTGCAAGCCCACCGGGGGCTCAAGCTGTGGGCGACATCGGCCAGGGCAGACGGCATCGTGGTTGGCGAGGCGAAAAGGCCGGTGGAACTGGTCGTGTTCGACGACGAGTCTAAGTCTGCGCGCGTCAGACCAACACTGAGAAGCTGCTCGAAGAGGCGCTGAGATTCTGTTTTCGCCCTACGGCAGCGCCGCGTCAATGGCTGAAGGGTGCATTTATTAGGTTCCGGTTGTTGAGCAGGGCTTTTGCGAGACGACCGCGGGCCGGTCGACGCTGGCTCAATCAGCCAAGGGTTCGATGGGAGCAGCGAACCGCCTCAGGGGATCGGTCGGGTGTTGGGTACAAAACCTCGATCGCGCCTTTGACCTGGGATTGGCTCTTCACGAAAGACGGTGGTAATCAGCTGAACTGAAGGGAGGCCTCCTTAGCTTCTTCGTTGACCAAACCATCGAAGAAAGGAGGCCCCTCCGTGGATGCTATTCGCGTCCCACTCGACCTCACCGGTTTCGGGTCATCGATTCGGAGGTCGTCAACGGAAGGCTCGAGGTCGAGGTGCGATCGGTCCGAATCCCCGCGTGCCTCCACTGCGGGTCCCTCGATGTCGCCGGTCACCAGCGCAACCTCCGACGCATCCGCGACCGGGCGTGCGGCTATCCGACCGTGTTGCTGTGGCACCAGCGGAGGTTCCGGTGCAGGGACTGCCGGCGCACCTGCAGGGAGCGCCACCCACAGATAGCCGCGCGAAGATCGGTCACGACGCGGTTTCGAAAGTGTCTGTTCGAGCGAGCGGTTAACGAGCCTTTCGCGTGGGTCGCTGCGTCGGAGGAGGTATCTGGCTACCGAGTCGTCGAGGCTTTCGATGCGTGCGCTTGCGATGAACTGGCCGGCCCACCTGGGTAGTTTCCGCGCGTCGTCAATCTCGATGAGAGCGCTTTTCGGCGCATGTTCCGCTATCACACCGTGTTCTCCGATCCCGAGCGTGGCGAGGTGTTCGAACTCGTGGAAGATCGCAGCCAGGCCGCTGCCGAACTGGGCTTCTCCCTGATGAGCTCTGCGATACGGGCGGGCATCGAGAGCGTCGTGGTCGACTGCTTCCCTCCCTACCGGCGTGCCGCACAGAGGTGGGTGCCGTGGGCGCGCATCGTGCTCGACAAGTTCCACGCCACGAAGATGATCGACGACTGCGCGCACCGGGTGCGAACCAGGGCCCGCCGCAAGCGGGCCACCAATCTTCCCAACTCCAACAGCGGTGGCCAGTTCGACCGCCGGATGCGGCGGCTGAGGTGGACGTTCTCCAAACGAGCGAACACCCTCGCGGACACGGAGCGCACGAAGCTGTTCGCGATGTTCGAGCTCTACCCGAGATCGGTGTGGCGTGGCTGCTCAAAGAGGAGTTCGCCGCCATCTACGACGCGCCCGAGCGCAACGAGGCGGAGCGCAGGCTGCAGGTGTGGAAGGACCACGTCATGATCTCGGGCATCGGAGAGTTCATCCGAACCTGGCAGAGAACGCTCGGGGCCTGGGAGGAGCAGATCCTCAACTACTTCGACGACCGGGTCACGAACGCGTTCTCCGAGGGCATCACGAACCAGATCAAGGTCATCAAGCGCTGCGCCTACGACTTCCGAAACCCGATGCGCTACCGTTCGAAGGTCCTGCTGGCATGTGGTCATCGCCGACAGCGGGAGGTCAACCACCGCCCTTCGCGTTGAGCCGGATTTCTCGAGTGCGGTCCCTTTTGTGCCACCCCGGCTTGGTGACAAACTCCGAGCTAGCGGGGACCTGGTCGTCCGGATCGCAGTTTGTGCAGGTGAGCCGCTCGAACGAAAGAACCTTGCCAAGGTGAGGCTCGCGGCAGCTCCGCGAAAGCCCGGTAACAACCAACATCTTCCTGGGTCACGGCACCCGACAGAGCATCCGATGGCTCTCGGATGCTAAGGGGCTTCCGAGCCCCAGCAAATTCTTGCCTCGAGCGGTGTACCTCTAACGCCGCCGCAAGAGAGCCCCATCTCCAACTTCCCGCGCGCCTGCTTGCTCCGCATACGTTGTCACTTCGAAGTCCACCTCATGAGGTGCCTAGCAAAGCGAGCACATCGCGACGGGAAGCCAGGTGCAAACTGCAAAAAAAGGCGTTTAGTTTGCACCTAGGGCATGCGATTTGTCGCGAAGCCCCTGGTCAGCCGTCTGCACGGGTGAAAACTAGGGACGACTGTTGTTTTCACCTGCGGGGCATATTTGCACCTAGGCATGAGCCTGATCGTGATGCGGCATCCGACTCACTATGCGATGCCCTGAGAGTCCTATCCGCCGCGGGCTCCATGCGATGCCCTGAGAGTATTATCCACTGAAGGCTGCTTGTTACCCCCCCCTGCAAGACTTCTGTCACAAGCTCTCCCCTAGAAGAAGCGCAAGGTGGCGAAAATCATCACCGGGTTGGGCTTCGCTACGGGGTGCTGGCTGGATCATGTGGTTCCGCAACATTGATCCAATTCGGCTCGCTCGGGGACTGGCTGAGTTCGCGCTCGGATCGACGATCGGGGGTCCTGGCGACGATCGCGTTCTTCGGGGGTTCTTCGGGGTGGGCTGGAACGTGGGCGCCTGGTCGATCTAGGTGATGAGGTTGCCGCCTTCCGCGGCCCGCCCTCGCCCGAGCAACGGTCACAGATCGACCGGGTGGGGGCTCACCTCGAAAAGTTCGGGAAGATAGACTTGAGGCCGCTGCTGCTTGCCGGGACCGCCATGGCCGCGCGCTCTACTGGTAATCACGTGAGGGTTGTACTGGAGTCGTGCCGGTGTCACAATCAAGTCTCAGGAAGCGATCGCCGGGGGAGCGTCGCCTTGAGCCAGGTTCTAGAGGGGTCTCCGCTTCAACAAGGGCGCGATGCCGCCGCCCGTCACGCGTGGCGCGAGGCGTTCACGTTCTTGACGGAGGCGGATGCGCACGATCCGCTGGATCCCGAAGATCTGGAAGGCCTAGCCCAAGCCGCGTGGTGGATCGGGCGTCTCGACGACGCGATAGCGGCCAAGGAACGCTCCTATGCCCTTTACATCGATCGCGGCGAGCGGCGGCGCGCCGCGGTTACGGCCCTTTCGGTCGCTCAGGATTACTTCGGGAAGCTGGCCCATGCGATCGGCGCGGGATGGTTCAGTCGCGGCGAGCGGCTGCTGAAGGACGAAGGCGATTGCGCGGAGCAGGGCTACCTCACTCTCATGTATGGCATATCTGCGGCCGGGATCGGTGATCACGAGGCCACGCTGGACGCCGGGCGTAAGACCCTCGAGATCGGTTCGCGATTCGGGGATCGCGACTTGCAGGCGTACGGCGTGTTGCTGGAGGGGAATGCCTTAGTTGCGATGGGTCGCGTTGACGAGGGGCTGTCGTTGCTCGACGAGGCCACGGTCGCCGCAGTCAGTGGCGAGATCGGACCGCTCGCCACGGGCATCATCTACTGCGTCGCTATCGATGCGACCGCGAAGCTCGCGGATTACGACCGCGCCGGGCAGTGGACGGAGGCGTCGCGACGATGGTGCGAACGACAGTCGATCTCCGGCTTCCCCGGCGTGTGCCGCATCCATCGTGCAGAGATCATGCGCCTCCGGGGCTCGTGGAGTGAAGCCGAGAGTGAGGCGCGCCGCGCGCTGAGCGAGTTGCAGAACTTCAATCTCCATTTCGTCGGCGAAGGCTTCTACGAGATCGGCGAGATCCGGCTCCGCATGGGAGATCTAGATGAGGCGCGCGACGCGTTTCGGCAGGCACACGAGCTCGGGAGAGATCCGCAGCCGGGTCTCGCTGTCATGCAGTTCGCTGAGGGGAACCCAACCTCCGCGCTCGCGTCACTCCGGCGTGCACTGGATGATGACGTCGGCCAGCTGGGACGATGCCGCCTCCTGACTCCCCTGGTGTCGATCGCGATCGCTCTCGACGACCTGGAGACAGCTCGATCCGCCGTTGACGAAATCGATAAGATCGTCGAGACGTTCAGGAGCCCATCGCTCCGCGCCTGCGCACTCCTCGCCCGTGGCGAGCTGCAGCTCGCGGTAGACGATGCCAAGGGCGCCGCTCAATCCTGTCGCGAAGCGTGGCGACTCTGGAGGGCGGCCGACCTGCCGTACGAGGCGTCACGTGCGCGGATGATGCTCGGGGTTGCGCTGCGGGCCACGGGAGACGAGGACGGCGCACTGCTCGAGCTTCATGCCGCCCGTGCAGGATTCGAAAAGCTCGGCGCGGTCCTCGATCTGCGACGTGCCCTCGAGCTCGTCGGCGAAGAGGTCAGCGACGCGTTACCTAAGGCCCCCTCACCCAGCCCCCGCCCCGTGAAGACCTTCATGTTCACCGACATCGTGGACTCGACTCCTTTGGTGGAGGCACTGGGAGACGAAGGGTGGGAGAACGTGCTCACCTGGCACGATCAGACATTGCGTCGTTCTTTTGGAGTCCATTGCGGCGAAGAGGTGGACCACGCCGGGGACGGGTTCTTCGCCGCCTTCGACGACGCGACGGAAGCCGTCGAGTGCGCGGTTGAGATTCAGAGGACGCTCGCGCAGCATCGCAGGGAACATGGCTTCGCGCCGCATGTGAGGATCGGTCTTCATGCCACGCAAGCCACGAGGAAGGGGAACCGTTATACCGGTAAAGGAGTGCACGAGGCCGCACGGGTAGGCGCGCAGGCAGGAGCAGGCGAAGTAATGGCGTCGAAGGAGGTTCTCGATGCGGCCACCGTCCGCTTCCCGATATCCGAGGTTCGCACAGTGAAGCTGAAGGGCGTCAAACAACCGAAAGAGGTCGCTGTGATCGAGGTGCCGTTGCCCTGAGCGCGCGCTGACGGGGAAAACGATGTTGCGTGAAAGAGACAGTGCGTCGCGCTAGCGGCGCTCGAAGACTACCCGTCGGCGCCTAAGTTGGTCGTATGACAGATTCACAACGGCGCGCTTCAGGTATGAATCGAAGTACTCGGACCTTCGAAGATCGGCAAGCCGTCCGATCAATCGTACGAACGCATCTTGGATCGAGTCCCTGGCCAGCTCGCGGTCGCCAGTTATCAGGTAACACGGTTCAGCGGATCGAAGATCTCCGAGGAGAAGACCCCCCGTGGTCACGGGACCGAGAGTTCAACCGCCGTGTGACTACCAAAGCGCCAGCACGCGAGCGGGGCCTCCGGAGCCCTCCTCCCACGGGATGAGTCCGACGAAGGCGGTCGCCCCGCGCGCCGGGATGCGGCCGAGGTTCGCGAGGTTCTCGATCCCGTACCGATCGGCGCCGAGCAACCCGAGATGAACGTCGAAGGTCTGAGACCGGCCGGGATCCAGGCTCATCGTGTCCACGCCGATGCCCGCGATCTGACGACGCGCAAGGAGCCACTCGACGGCATCGATCCCGAAGCCGGGGAAGTGATAGGTGCCGGACCCATCTGCGTTCTTGTAAGCGGCGGGATCGCCGATCCGCGACTCCCACCCGGAATACATGGCGACGATCGCACCCCTTGGGATGCGCCCGTGACCGCGTTCGAATGACATGACGTCCTGTCGGGTGACGGCGGCATCCGGATCCGCCGCGGCCTTCGTCGAGATATCGATCACGACGAGAGGGGCGACGAGCTCGGCCGGCCTGAGCTCGGGCGACAAGCGTCCGCCGGCGATGAAGTGCCCCGGCGCGTCGATGTGGGTCCCCGAGTGCTCGCCGAAGGTCCACTCCTGGGAGTAGAAGCCGTTGTCCTCGACGGTCACGAGGGTCCGCCGCCTCGGCGGATCGAAGGTGTACACGGGGAAACCCTCGGTGAACACGTGCGTCAGGTCGCGCGTCCGCTTCTCGGGGATCCGGCGAGCGTGAGCGGTCGGAGCAGGGAGGGCCGTGACGGCCACTGCTCCGGCGGCCGCGGCAAGCGCCGCTCGTCTCGTGATCGGCGCCGGACCTTCCTCGTCGGCGCGCGCCCTAACCGCCTCGACCGTGCCGGGAAGACACATTCGAACCCCCTTCTCGCCGGACCTTCCTCGTGAACCGCCTCGCCGCCCTCGTGAACCGCCTCGCGGCCAACTCGTAAGGCTAAGAGGTCACCGCCCTCTCCGCAAACGGGACGGGATGCGGGGCGTCGAGGAGCGGATCGTATGCGGCGTTGTGGTCCGCCGTGCGACACGACTCGAGTTCTCTACGTCCGGCACCCGAGTGAGTGTCGGCGCAAATGGCAATCGCACGGCCCCCCTCGGCACCATCGTTCAGTCCCGGAAGCCGTTTCCGATCACGATGATGTTGCCTTCGCTGTCCGTGCAGAACCCCGACTTCAGCTCGCGCCCCGCGATCTCCATGGTCATCACGCCGTCAACGGTCTTGAAGTCGGGCATGTCGAGCTCCATGAACTCGACGCCCGCGCCGCGCAACTCCGCCACCGTTGCATCGACGTCGTCGACCTCGAATGCGAGCTGATTTGCCTGGTTCGTCCCGGCGAACTCGCTCGGGTAGAGCAGAAACCTCGAATCCCCCACCTCGTAGTACGAGCCCTGGTCCCCGACCTCCTCGACGGGCTTGAGGCCGAGCTTGTCGGCGTACCAGCTCTTCGCCCGCTCGTAGTCCTTGGCCGGAATCATCCCAACCGAGCGCCTGATCGTGATCATGCGCACCACCTCCTTGGCACAATCGTAGAGCGCCGCCGATCAGCCCGTCAATGTCGTTGGAGGACTAGCCCGAGAAGTGGGAGGGTAGCGGTAGAGAAAGAAGCACAACCGAAAGGCGGTCAAGGATGCTGACTGCAGAGCCTTCTCCCTCAGAAGCCGCTCTGGCCAAGGGCGTCGAGCTGTGGCGCCACACCGCGGCCGATGGCGACGCGCTCACCTCCGAGGGGGTACGCGCCGCGGTCGACATCGGCTCTCGTCTCGACCACGGCTACGACCTGTTGATCTCGTCCGGCGCGCACCGGGCGACGCAGACGCTCGCGTGTTTGCTCGCCGGAGCCGGACTCCGCGTGCCCACGGGGGTCATCGTTGATGTCCGGTTCCGTAGCGACGTCGAGGACCGCTGGCGAGAAGCCTATGAACGGGGCGGAGGGGGAGACATCCCGTCGTTCCGCAAAGCCGATCCCGATCTCCTCGAGGAGGAGTCGACGCTGCTCGCCGGCGCCCTCCGTGATGTCTTCGACCGTCTCCCGAACGGGGGCCGGGCGTTGATCGTCGGGCACTCCCCCATGCAAGAGGCCGCGATCTTCGGGCTCACGGGACGGGCGGTCGCTCCCATCCCCAAAGGGGCCGGCGCGGTCGTGATTGAGGAAGGCGACGGCTCCTATCGGGTCGAGCAAGAAATTGATCACGCTTGCCCGGAGGCGCTCGATCATCCGTAACCCCCCGGCCTGCGACGACATCAGCGTCGTCGCTTCGTCTCTAACGGCGGCGGGACATCCGTTGGATGAAGGGAGCCTGTCGGCTGAAAGAACCCACTCAGGGACGAGGAACGTCAGCTACCGACCGCCAGATGGAAGACGCGGTAGAGCGAAAAGCCAAGTCGATTCGAGAGGTGTGTCACTTCAATACCAAGGTCGACATCTACAGCTTTCGCTTCGGCCTGTCTGATCCAGTAAGGCCAACACTCTCCCGAACTTGAAGAATGCCGCCGATCCGGCATCGGAGTCACTATCCGATCTTCCCCCCGGGATTCGGACTCCGTAGTCTGACTCGGCGTCGGGATCACCGCCGCGAAATCTGCAGCCCGACTAGTAAGCGACAATGTTCTGATGGCGAGACAGGAGCCGCTTCGAGCACTCACGATCAAGCAGCCATGGGCATGGGCCATAGTCATGGGCTACAAAGACGTGGAGAATCGAGGACGCCGGACCAACCGCCGTGGTCCGTTACTTATCCATGCTGGCCTTGTCTCGATCCCGCAGGCTTCCAGCGCCTCTGGGAACTTGGCTTGCACAAGAGGATCCCGGCTGATCTTCCGTCGGGTGCCGTGATTGGAATGGTGCGATTGGTGAACTGCACCTACGGATACCCCAGCCCTTGGGCGGCACGAGGATTCTGGCACTGGGTTCTTGATAGGCCTCGAGAATTCAACACGCCGATCTCCTGTAGAGGCAGTCAGACTCTGTTCATCCCCGACGTATCTCAACAGAAGCTCGGGCAAGCTCGGCGACATGCGATCCGGCACCGAAGCCGCCCTAAGAAATGAGTTCCGCAGGCCTCGAATCCCGAATCCCGATGCCTTGAACGCCGCGGCCTTTCCAAGCTCAATTACTGGGTGACGAAGCGGCGAGGCTCGCTTCTTCTGTCGCCTAGTGGCTAGGGACGACCATCATCTGGATTTCCCGAGTCGGCTTCTTCCCATAACGACGGTTGCACGCCCAACTCGACCTCGATCCTCATCGTCGTTTCGAGATCGAGTTGGCTTCCGAGATCGATCTCCTGCTTGGCCACGCGAAGCGCGAGCTTCGACTTCTCTCGGAGCTCGGCGACGAGCGCGGTCACTGTGGTCGCCACCTCCTCGTCCTCGCAGACGAAATTAACGAGACCCATCTCCCGCGCGTCGGGGGCAGTGAACCGCCTTCCGAGGAAGATCAGCTCCTTGGCTTTGGCGATCCCGATCGTGCGAGGCAGGATGTGTGTGAACCCCCCCGTCACGGTCAATCCGACGCTCGTCTCCGGGAAGGCAAAGATCGCAGAACGTGCCGCGACGATGAGGTCGCACGACAATCCGATCTCGCAGCCGGCCCCCATGGCGTACCCATGGATGATCCCGATGATGGGCAGAGGACAGTTACGCATCGCCCGGGTGAGCTCCTGCATCGTTTCGATCTCGCTGCGCGTCTTCTCGAGCGTCTTGGGGCCGGAAGCCGCCTCCTTGAGATCCCAGCCCGCGCAGAACGCCCGACCCTCGCCTTGCAGCAGGACCACGTCGCTCGCTTCGGCATCCACTTGTTGGAACGCCTCGATCAGCTCGCGCGCCACGTCCTGCGTGAGAGCGTTGAGGCGCTCCGGCCGATCAAGTTTGACCGCGTGGGTGCCGTTGCTTGCTTCAACGATGAGGTGATCGAACGCCATGTCTTCCTCCGTGGTCGATCGGGAATGCCACGAGCGTACTGCCGACACCCCTCCTGCCCCCGCCTTGATGCCGGAGTGGACTTCCAGATCAGACAGGAGGCGACTAGCATCGTGCTTATCGAGCCCGAGGCAAGGAGAGGCCGATGGCTGATGAGAAGCGAACGGTCGGTGCCGTCCTCGACCGCTCGCTCGAGTGTTATCCGGATCGATGCGCGCTGCGATACGGCTCGAGTGATTACTCGTATGCCGAGATTTACAGTCGAGCCCGCCGCATGATCTCCGTGTTGCGCGATGTGGGTCTGCGGCGCGGTGATCGGCTCTTGGTCATGCTGCCCAATCGGATCGAGTTCGTTGATGCATGGTTGGGAACCGCACTCGAGGGCGTCCTCGAGGTTCCCATCAACACCGAGTTCACGGGCGAGATGCTGCGCTACGTCATCAGGCACTCGGAGGCATCGATGATGCTGATCGACGCGATTTATCTCGAACGCCTCGAAGCGATCCAGGAGGAAGTAGGGCTCCTCGACCGGGTGCTGGTCGTAGGCGGGGGGCGACCCAACGTCCGCTCTCACGTGTCGATCGACCGCTCATTCGCGGTTGCGAGTGAAGCCGCGGACCTTCCCACCATCGAAGAACACGATCCGACGGCAATCATGTACACGTCCGGGACGACAGGACCCGCCAAAGGCGCAGTCATAGCTCATCGTCACGCCTACGAATACGCCAGGAGCGTCGTGTCGATGCTCGAGATCGACGAGGGCGATGTCTACTACGCGCCGCTCCCCCTCTTCCACATCGCGGGTCAATGGGCAACGCTATACGCGGCACTTCAAGCCGGGGCAACGGCGATCTTGAAGCTTCGATTCAGCGTCACCGAATTCTGGGAGGCCTGTCGCGACGAAGGGGTCACCGTGACCTTCCTGCTCGGTGCGATGGCGCAGTTCCTCTACGGTCAACCCCCATCTCCGCGAGATGCCGAAACGCCGGTGGACCGCGTGCTCATGGTGCCGTTGATCGAAGCACTCGAGGACTTCCGTTCGCGGTTCGGCGTTCGCGTGACGACGTGCTACGCCTCGACCGAGGCCAACGTGCCGATAGTAGGGACGTTCGAAGTTGAGGACCCGAGGTGCTCAGGGAAGGCGGCAAAGGGATACGACCTCCGGATCGTCGACGAGAACGACAACGATGTCGAAGCCGGCGTCGCCGGTGAGTTGCTCGTACGGCCCCCCGAGCCGTGGATGACGATGGTTGGCTACCACGCTGATCCTGATGCGACCGCGAAAGCGATCCGGAACCTGTGGCTGCATTCCGGAGACGCATTCCAACGAGACCACGATGGCAACCTCTACTTCATCGATCGGATCAAAGATGCGATCCGCAGACGGGGGGAGAACATCTCATCGTTCGAGGTCGAGCGGGAGGTGGTCGCCTACCCGGACGTGCTCGAATGCGCAGCGGTGGCGGTTCCGTCCGAATACACCGAGGACGAGGTTCGCCTTTTCATCGTCCCGAAGGATGGCTCGGATATCGATCTCAACCACCTCCGCGAGTTCCTTCGCGAGAGGATGCCGCGTTTCATGTTGCCCAAGTACATCGACGTCGTCGACGCTCTGCCCAAGACGCCGACCGGGAAGATACAGAAACACGTTCTTCGGGAACGGCCCGTCGGCGACACGTGACGTCTCGAGCGCCGTCCTTCTCTAGGCCAGCAGTCCGCCGTCTACCACCAGGGTTTGACCGGTCATGTACGAGGACGCGTCGCTCGCGAGGAATATCGCGGGGCCGACCATCTCTTCGGGTTCCGCCCACCGCCCCATGGGCACGGCACCCAGATGGCCCTTCCCCTCATCGCGGCTAGAGCTGCTCATCGTCGTTCGAACCCAGCCGGGACAGAGTGCGTTCACCCGTACTCCCCTATCCGCGAGCTCGACGGCGAGCGAACGCGTCAGCCCCACCAGCGCGTGCTTGCCCGCCGCGTAGTAAGAGAGATTGGGTGCTCCGCGGAACGCGTAGATCGATGCGATGTTGATCACGACGCCCGGCCTCCCCTCGGCCAACCAGTGTCGGATCACCTGCTGCGTCAGAGCGGCCTGGGCGGTGATGAGGAGCGACAGGTACTTCTCCCAGCCCGCCATATGACTCTCGGCCAACGGGGCGTCGAAGGGAGCGGCCCCCGCATTGTTGACGAGCACGTCGAGTCCACCGAGCTCCGTCCGCGCCCGATCTACGGCGGCCGCGCGACCGGCATCATCTAGAAGGTCTAGAGTCACCGCAGCGCCGCTCCGGCCGGCGCTTCGGATGAGCTCGGCGACCTCCTCCACCTCGGCTCTCGTCCTCGCCGCGACCGCCACGTCGGCGCCCGCGTTCGCGAAGCCCAGTGCGAGCGCGCGCCCGATACCCCGACCCCCGCCGGTCACGAGGACACGTTGGCCGCGGAGGCTGAACAGCTGCGCTGTGTCCAAGATCGCTCCTAGGGCCGACGGGAGAACGGGGGAAGGCCAGATCTCTGTGGCCCTTCTCCGACGTCTTGCACCCTACATTCCTGTGTGCAAGTATGTATACCGTCTCGTACACGACGAGCCATCTACCTGGGGGGTTATGGCCCATGTCCGCTGACTTCATCAATCCTGAGAGCCTCGGGCCGAAGGGGGTCGCGTACTCGCAAGGCGCGATCGTCGGGGACCTCGTCTTCGTCGCCGGCCAGGTCGGCTTCGATGAGAACGACCAGCTCGTCGGCCCGGATGTGGCGTCGCAGACGCGTCGGACGATCGCTCGAATGCAGACGGTCCTGAAAGAAGCCGGCTGCGAGCTGACCGACATCGTGCAGGCGACGGTCTTCCTCCACGACATCAGCGATTTCAAGGAGTTCGACACGGCGTGGCGGGAGGTCTTCGGCGACCATCGACCCACCCGGGCGACCGTCGAAGCGTCCGCGCTAACGCCCGAGATCCTCGTCGAGGTCCAGTGCATCGCCCACCGCAACTCCTGAGCGGGAGACAGACGATCGAATGAAGACGATCGTTCTGGGCGGAGGCATCGTGGGGATCACCACCGCCTACTACCTGGCGAAGGACGGCCACGAGGTCGAGGTGATCGACGCGGCCCCGGAGCTCGGCACGGGCGCCACCGGCGGCAATGCCGGACTGATCGCACCGGGCCACTCCTTCGCCTGGGCGTCTCCGAACGCGCCGCGCATGATGGTGAAATCGTTGTTCGGCAAGCAGACCGCCATCAGGGTCAAGCTCAAGCCAGATCCTCGCCTCTACACCTGGGGTCTCCGGTTCCTGCGCGAATGCACCGCAGAGCGCGCTCGCGCGAACACGCTCGTGAAGCTGGCGTTGTGCCAGTACAGCCAACGGATGCTTAACGAGCTCGCCGACGAAGAGAACATTGACTACGGCCAGACGAACCGCGGCGTTCTCTATCTCTACCGTGACCAACGCGAGCTCGAAGTCGGCGCGGATAAGATGCAGCTCCTCGCCGATCACGGACAGAAGATCGAGACGCTCGACGCCGATGGCGTCGTCAACGTCGAGCCGACACTCGGCCCCGTCAAGGATCGGATCGTGGGCGCGGTCTATGGCCTCACAGACGGAAGCGGTGACTCGCAACTCTTCACGAACAAGGTCGCAGACGTGTGCCGGACGATGGGCGTCGAGATCCATATGGAGACGCAGATACGTTCGCTCGACTCCAACGGGGACGAAGTGACCGGCGTCGTGACCGACGACGGGATCTTGCGAGCCGACAACTACGTCCTGTCTCTCGGCGTCGACAGCCCGAAGGTCGCCAAAACGATCGGAGTGCGGATCCCGATCTATCCCGCGAAGGGATACTCCGTCACTTTCCCGATAGCCGACGGGAACCAGGCGCCGGTAGTGGGCGGAGTCGATGAAGAGCTTCTCGTCGCGTGGTGCCGGCTCGGAGACTCGCTGAGGATGACATCAACGGCCGAGTTCACCGGCTACGACCGGACGTGGAGAGCGAAGGATTACTGGAACATCCACAAGATGGCGGAGATCCTGTTCCCGAACGCCGCCGACTACTCTCGCGGTCGCTACCGCGCGTGTCTCCGCCCCATGACTCCGGATGGACCGGCGATCATCGGACGAGGGCGGCATACGAATCTCTTCTACAACACCGGGCACGGGCACATGGGCTGGACGATGGCGTGCGGCTCGAGCCGCGCCGCCGCCGACATCGTCGGAGGGAACAAGCCGGAGTTCGACATCTCCGGTCATCACTTCAGGTACTGAGCAGCACCCGCTAGGACGGAAGCAGATCGACCGAGAAGGGGGACATGATGAGGCACGGTAAGAGGCTCTGGCTGATAGCACTGGTGCTTGCGCTTGCGTTGGTCGGTGCGGGCTGTGCTGAGACCGACGAGCAAAGCGAGAACGGTGACGAAACTTCGACTGAAGACACCGGCAGCGGAGACACGATCAAGATCGGCGCCGTCCTACCTTTGACCGGCGCGAACGCGACCATCGGTGAGGATCAGGAACGAGGCGTACAGCTCGCGGTAGACGAGATCAACGCCAACGGTGGCGTCCTCGGCAAGGACCTCGAAGTACTCGTGGAGGACTCGGCCGGCACTCCGGAAGGCGCTATCGCCGCCGCCCGGAAGCTGGTCCAAACCGAGGATGTCCCCGTAGTGATGGGTGAGTACTCTTCGGGGAACACGCTGCCGATGGCTCAATTCCTCCAACGCGAGGGCATCGTTCACCTCAACGTCGGTAGCTCCTCGCCCGACCTTCAGAACGTTGGCGACTACTCGTTCGGAGTGATCGGTCTCGACGACGTCGCCGGCGCCTTCACTGCCGAGAAGGCGTACGAGCTGGGCTATAGGTCGGCAGCGTTCCTCGCACCCAATAACCCCTACGGCCAGGGGCTCTTGAGTGAGACCAAGAAGAGTTTCGAAGAGCTCGGAGGCACGATCGAGGAGAGCATCCTCTACACCGAAGGCAAGAACGACTACCGTAACGAGGTGCAACGCCTCGCAGCGGGCGACCCGGATGTGTTGATCTACACCGCCTACGGGACCGAAGCCGCGACGATCAACCGGCAAGCGTTCGAGTTCGGGATCAGTGAACAGATCCCCTTCTTCTGCGTCTATCTGACACTGTGCGCGGCGGACTCCGAGCCGCAGACGGTCGAAGAGCAACAGGGCATCGAAGTCAACTACATCGGCCCCGGCGGCGAGGACTACCAGCAGATGTACGAGGAGGAGTTCGGCGAGGACTTCGCTTCGACCTTCAACAGTTACCTCTACGACGCCGTGCAGCTCTCAGCGGTGGCGATGGAAGAGGCGGGCAGCACCGAGCCGGACGCGATCCGCGACGCGCTTCCCGAGGTCGACTCGGACTACGACGCCGTCACCGGACCGATCGAGTTCGACGAACAGAACCAGCGTTCGGAGCAGCCGTACATCTTCGTCGAGGTCGCAAACGGCAAGGTAGAAGAGGTCGAGGAGTAGCGGGTCACGCCGGTGACCGAGGGGACGCCATGTCGATTGCACAGGTGCTGGTCGACTCTCTGCTGAGAGCGGCGGAGCTGGGACTAGTCGCGTTGGGGCTGACCATCGTCTACTCGCTGGTCAAGTTCGCAAACATCGCGCATGTGGAGTTCGCGACCGTGGGTGCGTTCATCGCACTCGTGTTCGCCGGTTCGTCCACCCCCAGTATCGCGATCGCAGGCGCCGCGTCGGCTGTGATCGTGGGGCTGCTCGCGATCGTTCTACACCGCACGTTCTTCAAGCGGCTGCTGCGGTCGGGATCGGCGATCCCGATGATCGGCTCCCTCGCACTCGCTATCGTGATGCGCGCCCTGGTCCAGCTGTCCATGGGAACGCGACCGTCGAGCTTCGATCGTCCCCTCGAGCGAGCGATCGAGATCGGCGGCGCGTTCATCACCCCCCTACAGCTGTGGTTGATCGCGATAACCCTCGTCACGATCGCCGGGTTCATGATCGTCCTGTACCGCACGAAGCTCGGTCGCACGCTTCGTGCGGTGGCGGCTAATCCCGAGCTCGCCGCGGCGAGCGGCATCAACGTGAACCTGTCGATCGACCTCGCCTGGTTCTTCGGTGCCGGCTTCGCTGCGCTCGGCGGTGTGCTGCTGGCCCTTAACACCCAAGCCAGTATCCAGCTCGGCTCGACCCTGCTCTTGCCCGTCTTCGCGGTCGTGATCCTCGGGGGGATCGGAAGCCCCGTAGGGGCCCTCCTCGCAGCGATCCTGATCGCGTTCGCCGAGAACATGATCCTCCAAGTGGACTGGGGCTCGCTGGTCGGCGACTCGTCCTTCTACATGCCACTCAGCTACGACGTCGCAATCGGTTTCGTCGTCCTGATCCTGACTCTCTTGATCAGACCGCAGGGTCTCTTCGGAACGGCGGCCAGAGATGCTTGATTTCCTGCTTTACGTCGGCATCGTCGCGTCCATCTATGGGATCGCCGCGATCAGTCTCAACCTCCAGGCGGGGGTCGGCGGACTTCTGAACTTCGGGCAGGTCGCGTTCTTCGGACTCGGCGCGTACGGCGTGGGTATCGCCTCACATCGAGGCCTGCCACTGTGGATGGGCGTCGTGGGCGGCATCGTCGCGGCGGCGCTGGCCGGAGCGGCCGTGGGGCGGCTCGGTCGAACGCTTCTCGCCGACTACTGGGCGATCGCCACCCTGGCGCTCGCGGAGCTGCTCCGGCTCGTCTTCTTGAACGAAGAGTGGCTGGCACGTGGAGCGGACGGCATCGGCAGCATCCCGGGACTTTGGGGCGCGGTGTCGGGAACGTGGCGTGACGTCGCCATTCTCGCGACCGTGGTGTCGATCCTGGTGGTCGTATATCTCGTCGCGGAACGCCTCACGAAGGTCCAGTTCGGACGCGTGGCGAGATTGATGCGCGAGCAGCCGAACCTCGCCGCTGCTCTCGGCTACGACATCGTGAAAGTCAAGGTACGCGTGATGATGGTGGGAGCGGCCATCGCCGCTACCGGCGGTGCGTTGCTGACGACGTACATCTCCTTCATCGGCCCGGGTCAACTGCTCCCCGTCGACACGTTCCTCGTGTGGGCGATCATCGTGGTCGGGGGGATGGGCAACCATCTCGGAGTGATCGTAGGAGCCGTGGTGGTCAACCTGATCTACTTGGGCACTCGGTTCGCGAACGATTACGCAAAGCTCGACGCCAACACCGCAGCAAGCCTGCGGCTTCTGCTCGTAGGCCTGATATTGATGGCTTTTCTGATGTTCCGAACCAATGGCCTCGTGCCCGAGCGACTGAGGACGGTCGATGCTGACGGCGGTTGACGTGCGCAAGCACTTCAAGGGTCTGAATGCGCTGGACGGCGCAAGCATCGACGTCCAAAGGGGCGAGATCGTCGGTTTGGTCGGGCCGAACGGCTCCGGCAAGACCACGTTGCTTAACGTGCTCTCGGGTTTCACCCGCGCCGACTCGGGCCGGATCGAGATCGGCGACAAGAAGATCGACCGTCTCCCCTCCTGGGAGGTGATGCGGCTCGGCATAGGGCGGACCTTCCAGGCACCGCAGCTCCCTACCCGGATGACCGTCATGGAGACGATGCTGTGCGCAGCCAAGTTGCCAACGGGTGAATCCCTCTTCGGCGCGTTCCTCAGACGCGGAAAGGTCCGAGAGGAAGAACGAGAAGCGATCGAACGCGCGACGGAGCTACTCACACGCTTGGGGATAGCCGGAGTCGGCGACCAACCCGCCACGGACCTGTCTGGGGGTCAGCAGAAGCTGCTGGCCATGGGTCTCGTGCTGATGCGAAGCCCCAGGTTGCTCATGCTGGACGAGCCGGCGGCGGGGGTCAATCCATCACTCCGGCGCTCGATGGTCAACCTTCTCAAGGGGTTGACGCAAGGAAATGAGATCAGCATGTTGATCGTGGAACACGACATGGAGTTCGTTCAGCGACTGTGTAGCCGCGTTTTCGTCCTGGACAAAGGCGTTGTCGTCGCCGAGTCCAAACCCTCCGAGCTCGCCGACAACCCTCGGGTCGTCGAGGCCTACCTGGGCAAGAGCAGAGCGACGGAGCCGGCCTCCGCGGCGCCCACAAACGCGGCCGGAGAGAGTCGATGACGATCACAGTCCGAGGACTCGAGGCGGGCTACACCCAGGGCGTGAACATCCTCAACGGCCTGGACGCCGATCTCGGCGAAGGCGAGGTCGTGACGGTGATCGGCCCCAACGGATCGGGCAAGTCGACGCTCTTGAAAACGGTGATGGGGTACCTATCCCCCTCCGCGGGGTCGATCGAAGTCGATGGACGGTCGGTCGCCGGGGTGCGGGTACACAAGCGGTCGATCGAGCACCGCATCGCGTACGTGCCACAGGTCGACAACGTCTTCCGTCCCTTGACCGTGAGAGAGAACCTCGAGACCGGTGGCCAGCACCTCGATCGAGCGCGGCGTAAGGAACGCATCGCTGAATTGATGGACACCTATCCCCTGCTGGCGAAGAAGATGAAGGCGCGCGCCGATTCGCTATCCGGAGGCGAGAGACAGATAGTCGCGATCGGTCGCGCTCTCATGACGAACCCGAAACACCTGCTCCTCGACGAGCCCTCGGCGGGTCTCTCCCCAGCACTTACCGCCCAAGTGTTCGAGACGGTATCCACGATCGCCCATCGGGAGAACGTGGCGATCCTGCTTGTCGAGCAGAACGCCGCCCAGGCTCTCGAGATCTCCGACCGCGCCTACGTCCTCGTGATCGGAAGGGTGGTGTTGTCTGGTCAGGCACGGGAGATCCTGGCGAACGAGGAGGTACGCCACCTCTACCTCGGTGGCGTACCTATGACAGAAGAGACAAAAGAACGGAACCGTGATCCAGAAGAAAGGAGGGCTTGAGTGCCTGTATACGAGGCTCATAAGGGACAGGTGGCATACGGGTTTTCTGTGGGGATCCTGTGTTTGGAATACCACCTCCCGTTCATCCCCGGCGACGTCGGGAATGCATCCAGCTACGGCTTCCCCGTCATGTTCAAGGAGGTCCGCGGCGCAAGCGGCGATGCCGTCATCGTCAAGCAAGATGCGGAACTCGCATCGAATTTCATAGAGGCCGCTCAGTGGCTCGTGCAGCAAGGATGTAAGGCGATCACGAGCGACTGCGGTTACATCGGACTGCACCAGGACGACGTCGCGGCGGCTCTTGAAGTGCCCGTGTTCCTGTCGAGCCTCATGCAGGCGCCGATGGTCACCCGCATGCTGGGTCCAAAGCGAAGACTGGGAATCATGGTCGCGAACGGCGCTTCCGTCAGCGATTCCTTCCTCGATAAGGTCGGGATAACCGATAGGTCGAGGGTGTACGTCCAGGGACTCGAGCACCAGCCTTATTTCCGCAAGTCGATCCTCGAGGAGAGCGGCACGCTTGATTCGGATGCCGTCGAGGCCGAGGTCGTGGAGACGGCACTCGACATGCAGCGTGAGAATCCCGACACGGGGGCGATCCTGATGGAGTGCAGCGACCTCCCGCCCTACAGTGCTGCAGTTCAGAGAGAGACCAGGCTACCCGTCTTCGACTGGATCGGGTTCATCAACTACGTTCATCAAGCAGTCGTCCGAACTCCCTACAAGGGATTTTATTGATTCAGAAGGATCAGGCTTACAAGCCAGCGGAACCTCCCGCCGAGAGCCTCGAACCGGCTGCCGCGTCATCGCGCGCGGCATGGGTCTACGAGGTGTTGCGCACCCGCATCACCGAGGGGCACATACGTCCGAACGAGCGGCTCGTTGAGACCGCGCTCGCCGAGGAGCTCCAGATCAGCCGAACCCCGGTGCGTGAGGCCCTTCAGCGCCTGGCGGCGGCAGGGTACGTCGTCGGCGGTCGCAGCGGGTGGGTGGTCCGCGAGCACACGGCAAGGGAGATCCAGGAGATCTTCGAGACGCGCGCCGCGCTAGAAGGCTACGCATCCCGTCTGGCTGCCGTGCGAGCGACCACCGAGGAACTCGATGCCATCGCCCACACGCAAGGTGCAGAAGGTGAGCGTCTGCTGCGCATCTCACGCGAGGAGCTCGTGGACGTGAACGATCTCTTCCACAATGCGATCTACAGGTCGTCAGGAAACGCGCGGCTGATCGACATGATCGGGCGCAACCGCGATTTCTACTTCAACTATCGGATCGCCGACCTCTACTCGGAACAGGAGCTCCGAACCTCGATCGTCGAGCACGAAGCCATCATCGGGGCGCTGTGGGATCGGGACGGCCACCGAGCGGAAGTAATGATGCGCCGGCACATCCTGCGCAGCGTCCCGATCGTGATCTCGCGTCTGCGGCCGCCGCCGGGTGGTGTCCTGCCCCGGTTGGTCTTCGACTCCCCCGTGACCACCTACTCGCCGCCAGAAGAGGAGATCTCTTGACCCAGGATGTAGGCACGGCCGCCGCCGTACCAGCCGAACTACCAAGCGTGGAGCCGCTGCAGCTCCTGGATCCGAACGGGAAGCTCAGCCCACTGGAGGAACTACCGGTCGACCTCGGCGAGAAGGACCTGCTCGACCTCTACCGCCTGATGGTGATCACGCGTCGCGTAGATCGCGAATCGATCAACCTCCAGCGGCAGGGACAGCTCGGAGTCTACGCATCCTGTTTCGGTCAGGAGGCCGCTCAGGTCGGGAGCGCGTATGCCCTCGGCGACGATGACTGGGTGTTTCCGTCGTACAGGGAGCATGGCGTTGCGACGGTCCGCGGCGTCGATCCCACTCAGCTACTGCACGTGTGGCGCGGGACGTGGCTGGGCATGCACGATGTCTACGAAACGCACTTCGCGCTTCAGGCGATCCCGATCGCAACACAAGCGTTACACGCTGTGGGTTACGCGATGGGAGTGAAGCTCGACAAGAAAGCGATCGTGACCATCGCCTACTTCGGCGACGGCGCAACCTCCGAGGGGGATCTCCATGAGGCGATGAACTTCGCAACCGTCTACGACGCGCCTATCGTCTTCTTCTGTCAGAACAATGGCTACGCAATCTCGCTACCGTTCGATCGACAGTCGCGGGGCTCGACGCTCGCGCATCGCGCTATCGGCTATGGCATGCCCGGTATCCGCGTCGACGGCAACGATGTCCTCGCCTCGTACGCGGCAACCAAGAAGGCAGTAGATCGAGCCCGATCGGGCCAGGGGCCGATGTTCATCGAGGCGATGACCTATCGGCTCGAAGGGCACTCGACCTCCGACGACCCCACGCGCTACCGAACCAAGGGCGATCTCGAGCAATGGGCCGAACGCGATCCGCTGACTAGATTGGAGCTCTACCTGAAGGAGACGGGTACCTGGGACGACGGTTTCGCAGAACAGATCGAGGAGGAGGCGCGAGAACGCACGACTCGCTTGCGCGATTCCATCTATGACGCTGACCATCCGGACCCCCTCGAGTTGTTCGACCATGTCTACATCAACGAACCCCCTCAGTTCGAACGCCAGCGTGCACAGATGCGCGCCGAGCTCGAGGCCAGGGATGCCGACGATGCCTGAGACGACAATGGCCGGGGCGCTCAACGCCGCGCTGCGTAGCTCGCTCGAGGCTGACGGCCGGGTCCTGATATTTGGCGAAGACATCGGCAAGCTCGGAGGAGTCTTCCGGGTCACGGATGGGCTCCAGGATCGGTTCGGCGAAGGACGGGTCTTCGACTCGCCCCTGGCGGAATCGGGCATCGTCGGAACTGCGATCGGTCTCGCGATGTACGGCTACCGGCCGGTTCCCGAGATGCAGTTCGACGCGTTCACGTTTCCCGCCTTCGAGCAGATCGTCAGCCACCTCGCGAAGTTCCACAACCGGTCGCGCGGCACGATCAAGCTGCCGATCACGATACGGATCCCCTACGGCGGCGGGATCGGTGCCGTTGAGCACCATTCGGAGAGCCCGGAGGCCTATTGGGCCCATACGGCGGGCTTGCTCATCGCGTCCCCGGGTTCTCCGGCAGATGCGTATTCATTGCTGCGGCAGTGCATTGCCCTGGACGATCCCGTCATCTTCATGGAGCCGAAGCGCCGCTACTGGATGAAGGGCGCGTTCGAGAACGACGAGGCGTTGCCGGTTGGACGCGCCGCAGTGCGCGTCGAAGGCAGCGACGTAACCGTGATCGGATACGGTCCCCAGGTCGAGACCGCTCTCGAAGCGGCTCGGGCGGGGGCCGACGAAGGCTGGAGCATCGAGGTCATCGACCTCAGATGGCTGAACCCGCTCGATGAAGAGACGATCCTGACGAGCGTGAAGAAGACCGGTCGCTGCATCGTGGTGCACGAGGCGCCGATGACCCTTGGCATGGGGGCCGAGATCGCGGCCCGCGTTCAGGAGCTGGCCTTCTATCATCTCGAGGCGCCGGTACTACGTGCGACTGGGTTCGACACTCCTTACCCCCCCGCGAAGCTCGAGGAGTTCTGGCTTCCCGATGCGGATCGGATCCTCGATCTCGTCGCCCGCTCCCTGGCCTACTAGATGATGGAGGTAACGCGTGTCCGACATCCGTGAGTTCCGCGTTCCCGATCTCGGCGAAGGTCTCGAGGACGCAGAGATCGTCGCGTGGCATGTCGAGGTCGGCGATCAGGTCGAGCTGAACCAGGACTTGTGCGACGTCGAAACCGCCAAGGCGCTGGTCGCGGTGCCCAGCCCTTTCGCGGGGAAAGTCGTCGAGCGCTTCGGCGAGGTCGGACAGAGCGTGGATGTCGGTAGCCCGCTGCTGCGGATCGACGTCGTAGCCGAAGCCGCAGAGACGGAGGTCACCGCCACCGTGTCGACGGAGGAGGACACCAGCAAGCGCGAGAGCGTGCTGGTCGGCTACGGAGCCGAACAGGGCGCGCGGCGCCGGCGGCGGCGGGTGACTCCCACCGACGGACGTGGCGAAACGGGCACCAAACAATCCACGGCCCGCCCCAAGGCCGTAGCCAAACCGCCCGTCCGCAAGCTCGCGAAGGATCTCGACGTCGATCTCGCCGCGCTCGCACCCGGCTCCGGGCCGGAGGGAGCGATCACTCGTGACGATGTCCATGCGGCGACGGAGCAAGCCGGCGCCGCAGAGGCCCCACCTGCGTCAGAGGTCGCCGCTCCTGCGGAAGAAAGTTTTCAGCCGGGTGACCGGATCCCGCTGCGAGGGATCAGGGGCCGTATAGCCCAGAAGATGGCGACCTCCCGCACCGAGATCCCCGAGGCCAGCACGTCAATAACCGTCGACTGCACGGACCTCCTCGGCGTCGCGAAGGAGCTGACCCGGGCCGCCGAGGCCGACGGAACCGCGGTGAAGGTGACTCCGCTCGTGTTGATCCTTAAGGCAACTGCGATCGCACTTCGACGTTACCCGGAGGCCAACTCCCGCCTCGATGTGGAGGCCCAGGAGATCGTCCTGCTCGAGGACGTGAATCTCGGCGTCGCGTCCGACACGACACGCGGGCTGATCGTGCCCGTCATCAAACACGTCGATGCCCGATCGACCCTCGAGGTCGCACAGGAGCTGCTGCGCCTCATCGACGCCGCCCGGTCGGGGACCATCGGGCCGGACGCCCTCACCGGTGGCACGTTTACGGTGAACAACTACGGAGCGCTCGGCGCCGAGGACGGCGAGCCGATTATCAATCATCCGGAGGCCGCGATCCTCGGTATCGGTGCGATCAAAGAACGGCCTTGGGTCGTCGAGGGCGAGCTGGCGATCCGTAGGATCGGACGTCTCACGCTCTCGTTCGATCACCGGATCTTCGATGGCGGGACGGCTGCGCGCTTCCTGACTTACATCGGGGCTGCGCTCGAACACCCCACACGCATGCTCCTGCACTCCTGAAAGGAGAGACATGGACTTCACCGTTCCCGCCGAGACCGTCGATTTCATCGAGAGGGTCCAGGCCTTCATCGACGGCCACGTCGTTCCGGCCGAAGAGAAGGTGACGGAGGATGACGTCCGCAGTGGCCGCCTCGAGAAAGAGATCCTGCCGCCGCTGAGGGACAAGGCGCGCGACGCCGGCATCTTCGGACCCCAGCTTCCGAAGGAATACGGGGGCCAGGACCGCGGGGTCACCGCGCTTGCGCTCGTCGCCGAGCGGTGCGGACCCTACCTACTCGCTTCCCCAGCTCTCAACGCGATGGCACCGGACGAAGCGACCATGCACCTCTTATTGAAGTTCGGCAATGACGACCAGCGAGAGAAATGGCTCGCTCCCCTAGCCCGTGGCGAAACGCGTTCCTGTTTCGCCATGACCGAACCGGATGCGGGTTCCGATCCACGCCGGATCTCGTCGCGAGCGGAGCGGGTGGACGGCGGCTGGCGCCTCAACGGGCGGAAGGTATTCACGACGGGTGCCCGCGGCGCAGCCTTCTGTGTCGTCATGGCGGTGTCGGACCCGGATGCTCCGCCGGGCAAAGGTGTCTCGATGTTCATCGTCCCTACCGATGACCCCGGCTTCCGCATCGTGCGCGACATCCACACCATGGGCTTCCCATCGATGGGCGGACACCCAGAGACCGCCTTCGAAGACGTCGTTGTCGGCGACGACGCCGTGCTGGGCGAGCTCGGCGCCGGGTTCCAGATGGCACAGGCACGCCTCGAGACGGGCCGGCTCGGACACTCGATGCGCTGGGTCGGCATAGCCCAGCGCGCCCTGGACATGACGGCGGCGCGCTCTCTGGAACGAGAGACCTTCGGTGCGCCGCTGGCGACGCGTCAATCGATCCAGTGGTGGTTGAGCGACGGCGCAACTTCGCTGTACGCGGCCCGGCTCATGATCCTCAACGCATGCTGGCGTATAGAGCAAGGGCTGCCGGCACATTCTCAGGTGTCGATGGTCAAGACTTACGTCTCGGAAATCCTCAACGAGATCGTCGACAACGCGTTGCAGGTCTTCGGCGGATGGGGTTACACGACCGATTTCCCGATCGAGCAGTGGTACCGGGACGCGCGTGCCGCTCGCATCTTCGACGGCCCCAGCGAGGTCCACCGCATGACGATCGCACGCAGGATCCTCCGCGCCGTGGAGAAGGACGGGACCGCTTCGGATCTCTGCGGCGACATCCTCGCTACGACCAGGGCCGTCTCGGAACGATGACCTTGGCGAGCGTGCCGCACGGCATAGATGCAGCGGCCGTCTCGCAATGGTTCGCTCGACACGTCGAGGAGGTCGAGTTGCCCCTCGCGTTCACGGTGATCCCCGGCGGTCACTCCAACCTGAGCTATCGCGTAGCGGATGCCTCCGGACATCGTTACGTCCTCCGGCGGCCACCTCTGGCGATGCTGACGCCCTCGGCACACGACGTCCTGCGCGAGAGCCGCGTGATGAGCGCGCTACGGGGCACCCCGATCCCCGTGCCCGCAGTGCGCGGAGAGGGCCGAGACGCATCCATCACCGGGGCAGAATTCTTCGTGATGGATCATGTCGATGGCGTGGTCCTGAGGGAACCCGCCGAGGTCGAGGAACACGTCCCCGAAGCCAACCGGCGCGGGCTCGCTTTCCGGCTCGTAGAGACCCTGGCCGAACTCCACGCGATCGACCCGCCGGAAGTGGGATTGAGCGACCTCGCCCGGGGGTCCGGTTACCTCCACCGACAACTCCGGCGCTGGCGATCGCAGTGGGACAGTTGGAAAACGCGCGATCTGGATGCCGTGGACCGAGTCGAGATCTGGCTGCAGGACAACCTGACCGAACGAGACGAGGTGACGATCGTGCACGGGGACTTCCGGCTCGACAACACCATCGTGAACGAGCGGGGAGAGGTCGCAGCGGTCCTCGATTGGGAACTCTGCACGCTCGGGGACCCGCTGGCAGACCTAGCCGTGATGTCTGCGTACTGGGTCGATCCCGGCGCCGAGTCGATCCCGCATCTGTCGGCAGCCACGACCCTCCCTGGGTTCCCGACGCGAAAGGAACTGATCGCGCGATACGCGCAAGTCAGCGGAAGAGACGTTTCCACCATCGATCCATATCTTGCGTTCGCCTACTGGAGGATCGCGATCATCCTAGAAGGCGTATACGCGCGCTATCGCTCGGGCGCGTTCGGCGAGGGTCACGAAGATTTCGAGGACATCAGAGCCGCCGCCGACCGTCTTGCAGCGCAGGCGGAACTGATCGGACCCGGAACGCGGCCGTGACGGACACATCCGACGTCATCATCGTCGGAGCCGGCGTGATGGGCTGCGCCCTGGCACACGATCTCTCCGCGAAGGGCCGGCGCGTCCTTGTCCTGGATCGCGACGCGATCTGCTCCGGCTCCAGCGGTCTGAATGCCGGCGGCGTCCGACAACAATTCACCTCGGAAGTGAACGTGCGAGCCGCCGCGCGAACTATCCAGAGGATCACCGGCTTCCACGAGGAGTTCGGCGTCGACACCGACTTCCATCAGAACGGATACCTCTTCCTGATCTCACAGCCAGAGACCCGACGCGTATTCGACGCCGCCATCGACCTTCAGCGCGCCTGCGGTGTCGCAAGCGAGCTCATCACTCCGGCGGAGATCGCCGACCTTGCTCCGATCGTGCGCACGGACGATCTCTTAGGAGGTGCGTTCTGCGCTACGGACGGGCATCTCGATCCGCACGCTCTCGTTACAGGATTCGCCGCCGCAGCGCGCACCAACGGCGTGACCTTCCGCCAAGGTTGTTCAGTGACGGGTCTTGACCTTGCCGAAGACCGGATCGTCGCCGTTCGAACCAGCAGCGGGGACGTTCTGTCCCCGGGGATCGTGGTGAACGCGGCCGGAGCATGGGCGGGCGAGATCGCGCGGCTCGCGGGTGCGGATCTTCCGATCGAACCGTGGCACTCACAGGTGTTCCGCATCGAGATCGATGACGTTCCCGATCGCTTGCCCATGACCATCGACTTCGACCACGGCAAGTCGTACTTCCATCCCGATGGCGATGGAATCATCGCGGGCAGCGATGACGGCCGATCGAGTGACACCTCCTGGCCGGTCCCTTTCAACGAGGAACGCGCCCCGACGCTGGTCGAACGCTTGATGAACCGCAGCGCCTCATTCGCTGCCGCACGACTGGTGGGAGGCTGGGCGGGCTTGCTGGAATTGACACCGGATGAGAATCCGATAGTTGGGTGGACCGGTGCAGAGAACCTCTATACGTCCGCCGGCTTCAGCGGGCACGGCCTCTGCATAGCTCCCGGACTGTCACTCGATGTAGCTCAAGACCTGTGCGGCGAAGAAACCCAGATCGACCTGACGCCCTACCGCCCCGATCGCTTCGCGGCTTCTTCCCCCCCGACAGCGGAGGCTCTATCGCTTCGATGACATCCCCCAACTACGACGAGCTCGCCGCACGCCTACTTGGTGCCATGACGGATCGTTCACCACTAGCGATCGCCAACTTTCCCATCTTGACCGAGAACGACGCGTACGAAGTTCAGCGGCTGTTCGTTGGTTCGCTCTGCGCCGGGGGCTCGAGTCAGGCCGCGGGGTTCAAACTGAGCATGACGAGTCCCGAAACTCAGGCACTCGCGGCTGCGTCCGGACCCGCGTACGGAACGTTGACTTCCGACATGATCCTCAGCGACGCCTCGGAGATATCGATGAGCGAGTGCTTCGAGCCTCGACTGGAACTGGAACTCCAGGTGATCGTCAGAGAAACACTTGCCTCTGGTGCGAAACGCGACGAGATCGAAGCCAAGAGCTCGGTCGCGCCGGGGATAGAGGTGCCCGACTCGCGCTTCCTTCGTTGGTTCGGTCAGCTTCCAGTAGGGCACATCGTGAGCGACCTCGGACTCGCGGGACACGTCGTCGTTGGTGCGAGGCTCCCGCTTCGAACGGTCGGAGACCTGGCAGAGGTCACCGGCGAGCTTCACCACGATGGGAACCCCATCGCCCGGGGCAACGCATCCATGGTGATGGGCGATCCGCTTGCCGCTCTCGAATGGCTCACGGATCGTCTGGAACGAGAGGGCCGCGTCGTCGAGGAGGGGACCATCGTGTCGTCGGGAACGCTGTGCATGCCCGTGCCGATGGAAACCGGGAACTACCGAGCGGTCTACCCCGGTATCGGTGAGGTGCAGTTCACCGTCGTTCCGTAGCCGAGCCAGTCACGGCTCGAGCTCGTCCTTGAGGGCACCCAGCACCTCCAACTCGATCCGATCCTTCGGCAGCCGGGATGCTTCCTTCATCCGCATGAGGTCATCGAGCGACGCTACCTTCAGTTGAAGTCCTTCGACCTCGAGCGTGATCGCGTTGGCGGCGAGTTCCCGATACCCGTCTGTGCCCGCCGGCTCGCCCAGCACGTCCAGGGCTACGCGCGACGTCATCAACGTCAGGTTCGTGCTCCGTTCGAGGGTCTTGACGTCGAGCGTGAAAGGAGCGGTCTCGTCGACCGAGCGAAGTTGTGCATCCATCTCTCGCAGGGCTCCGGTGAGGCGCTCGAGATTGTCCGTGTCTCGGGCGGGACAGATGCCGACGTCGATCGTCACCGTCGGCGAACCGTGGAGGCGTCCGATCCGAGTTCCCTGGATTCGAATTGATAGTCGGATGCCAGGCCAGGCGGCTGAAGTATCTACACCGGCATTAGCCTTGGCATGGCCATGAGGTCATCAACCCAATCCTCGAGAATAGACCGTGAAGTTCGAGGAGTGGGCTATGAACTCCTGATTCGCGGCCGTTCTCCTGCTAGCCGTAGTGGCATTTCATCGTTTGGATCATCATCTGGCGTGCCGCCGGAGCAGCCTTCAACTGGCTCGTCGAAACCTTTAGGGCGAGACGCAGCAAAGTGGATCCGGCTGAGAGAACAACGATTGGAGATGCCCATCGATGCACAGGGGAGCGAGGGCCGAATCGACAGCACCACGAGTCACCCGTCCCCCGCCGTGTTCCGTGCCATTGACGTTAATCGGAGACGATAAGCAGCAGTCGGGACGAACCGTCATCATGAAGACATGATTCCAGTCATCGCCATTGCTCGGGACGACCACGAGGATCTATCCGCGGTCAAGCCGCTCACGTGAGGGCCATGAACGACCGCCTCGTCCTCGCGGGGCCGATCCTTCGAAGATGCGAGTCCGACCGCATCCACATCTGGATTGCCACGGGGCGCGAGGCGCTAGCGCGAGCTCT
>Ga0183260_10000723_pt1 | contig 28147 bp, 21 predicted proteins | sample AntDrymUQ4972206_2_FD_129768 | JGI IMG/M metagenome (GOLD analysis project Ga0183260, IMG submission 129768) | Polar desert sand microbial communities from Dry Valleys, Antarctica - metaG UQ497 (22.06) (version 2) (version 2) | ecosystem: Environmental > Terrestrial > Soil > Desert | place... | reverse complement strand
CGAGCAGGTCGCGGTAGGCCTCGACCGCCTCGTCGGCGCTGCCGACGACGAGCAGCTCGCGGCCCGGCTCGAACCACCGCTCGACGCCCGCGTACGGGTTGGAGACGATGGCCGCGCCGGCCGCCGCGAGCTCGAAGGGCCGGCTCGTCGAGGAGGCGGGCACCGTGGCATGCGAGCGGCGGGTGACGTTGAGGTTGACGCGGGCGGCCGATATCGCCTCGGCGAAGACGTTGAAGGGCACGCCCCCGATCTCGCGCGCGGAGCCCGTATCGCCCCGGAAGTCGCCACCGCCGAGCACGAAGTCGATCTCGGGCGCACGCCGGCTCGGCTCCCCCACCATGGCGGCCATCCAGTCGCGGCGGAACTTGTCCCCGTAGCCGTAGAAGAAGATGTCCCAGCGCTTCTCGACAGCGCGCGGCGCGAAGAGGTCGGGGTCGGCTCCCCAGAAGATGGCCTCGGCGCGCCGTGCGCCCAACTCGCGCAGCCGGGGCAGGCCGCCCTCGGAATTCGAGACGACGAGATCGTACTCGGACGGGTCTGCTCCCCGGTAGATGTTGAAGCCAGTGTCCATGCCGCCGAACTCGGGCAGGCTCATCGGCACGTCGCCGTCGTAGTAGACGACCGGCACGCCGAAGCGCTCGCGCAAGGCGGTGGGCACGCCGCGCAGGTGGCTCATCGGCACCGTGAAGACGACCACCGCATCGACGTCGCGCTCGCGCTCGAGAATGCGCTCGAGGTGGCGCTGCCAGCGCGGCGTCACCCAGCGCCAGATCGTCTCGCGCGTGAGCCGGTCGAGCACGCCGTCCGCGGGACTCTCCTCGGCGCGACGCAGGTAGGAGTCGCCGCGCAGGCGCGCGAGGGCGGTGCGGGCGGCGGCGAACGACTCCCCCTCGCGGAGGGTCGGGTTGGGCTCACTGCGCCACCAGGGCGACTGCACGGGGCGGCCGCGGTAGGGCGTCACGATCAGGTCGATGCCCGCCTCGTACATGCCCTTCCACAGCTGCCACCAGGCGGGCGTGCAGCCGTAGCGGAAGTCGAGATCGACGGCCGAGGCGACCGCGAGCACCTTCGGCGAGCGCATCGGAGTCTAGTATGGCGCAGCGAGCGGCGCGTCCTCCGTTCCCTGACATCCCGCTTACATGGCAGCGACCGAGAACCTCGTCGTCTTCATCGAGATCCCGGCCGGGTCGCGCAACAAGTACGAGCTCGACAAGGAGACAGGGGGCATCTTCCTCGACCGGCGCCTCTTCACCTCGACGAGCTATCCGGCGGACTACGGCTTCATCGAGGGGACGCTCGGCGGCGATACCGATGCGCTCGATGCGCTCGTGCTCGCCGGAGCGCCGACCTTTCCCGGCTGCCGCATCCGCGCCCGGCCGATCGGCCTCTTTCGGATGACCGACGACAAGGGCCCTGACGAGAAGATCGTGTGCGTCTCCGTGCGCGACTCGGTGTGGGGCAAGCTCGAGCGTCTCGAGGAGCTCGATCCCGATCTGCTGAACGAGATCGAGCACTTCTTCCAGGTCTACAAATCGCTCGAGACGAGCAAGGTCGCTACGCGCGGCTTCGGGGGGCGCGAGGAGGCCGAGCAGGTGATCGCGGAGGCGAGGCATCGGCACCACGAGTCCGCCGGGCACGTGCTCGATCCCGAGGCCTGACCCCGCCCTGGGTGTGTTCGATCTGGAGACCTGACCCCGCTGTTGCTCTATCGCGGTTGACGCGCAATCGAAGATTGCGCGTCCCGTGTTCCCGATATCAAGAGGCAACTGGAGGACGACCGCCGCGCGAAGCCCGGCGGCAGGCACGAACTGGACGTGGCCTGAAGGGCTGCCCTACCACGAGCAGCTGCTCATGGCCGGAGCCCGGCTCGCCCGGGCGGGAGGCCAAGCCGCAGCTCAGAAACAGCACGCTGCATGGGAAGGGGGGCCCGTGGGGGGAAACCGCAGGTTTCCACCCGCGCTCAGTAGGCTCCGCGCCTCCTCAACACCGCCGGGATCGTCCTCGCCAGGATCGAGATGTCGAGCCAGATCGACCAGTTCTCGAGGTAGTAGAAGTCGAGGCGCACGAGATCGTCGAAGCCGAGCGACGAGCGCCCGGAGATCTGCCAGAGCCCCGTCATCCCCGGCAGCACGAGGTAGCGCTTGCGATGCCACGCGTCGAGCTGCGCGAAGTCTCGCAGCGGCAGCGGGCGCGGTCCCACGAGGCTCATCTCGCCCCTGAGGACGTTCAGCAGATTCGGGATCTCGTCCAGCGAGAGCCTCCGCAGCATCGCGCCCACCCAGGTCACGCGCGGGTCGTCGCGGATCTTGAAGAGGGCTCCGTCTGCCTCGTTCCGCTCCTCGAGCACCTCCTGGCGCTCGTCGGCGCCCGCCACCATCGTCCTGAACTTGACCATCCCGAACTCCTGCTCGTGCAGCCCGACGCGCCGACTGCTGTAGAGGACGGGCCCCGACGAGCTCAGCTTGATCGCCGCCGCGATCAGCAGCCAGAGCGGCAGGCCGATCGCGAGCACGAGCGCGCTCACGAGGACGTCGAAGCTCCGCTTCGCCAGCCAGTCGAGACCGGCGAAGACGGGCGGCCGCAGCTCGAAGAGCGGGATCCCCTGGCCGGGGACGTAGTCCGCGCGATCGGTCAGGAGCTCCGTGATCCTCGGGGCGATGCGCACCTTGACCCCGCGCCGGTGTGCCTCCTCGACGAGCTCGAGCAGCGCCGGGGCATCGGCGCCCGAGTCGGTCAGAATCACCTCGTCGACGCGGAAGGCATCGAGGATGCCCGGCAGCGCCCTCAGGTCGCCGAGGACGGGCAGCCTGATGTCCGCCTGGTCGGGCGCGATCGCGCCCACGAAGTCGTAGTCGATGCCACCGCGCCCCGATCCGAGCGTGCGGTGCAGCTCGTCCAGGTGCTCGCCCTGCCCGACGATCACCGCCCGCCGGCGCACGCCCGCCAGGCGGAGCGCGTCCCGCGTGATCGACTCGTAGGCCGCGCGGAAGAGCCCGATCAGCAGGATGCTCAGGACGAGGGTGGTGGGCGCGAAGCCGAAGGTGTTGAAGTCGTGGCCGGAGGTAACGCCGAAGCCCACAGCGAGCACGGCCACGAGCACGAGCGAGGAGATGATGCGCCCGGCCCCGGCCCGGCGCTCGCGTTCGGCATAGAGGCCCGCGCGCGAGAAGACGAGCACCGTCACGAGCACGAGAAACGGCAGCCAGCGTCGCTCCGGCTCCCAGAGCAGGCCCCAGAGGGGCGTCTTGCCGTAGTACACCTCGCGCAGCGCGAGCGCCGCATAGAGCGCGAGCGCAAGGCCGACAACATCGAGCAGGACGAGCGCCGCGACGCTCGCAGTTCGCCGCGCAAACGCGCGGATCGGGCTTGCGGCGGGAACGCGCGTACGCGGAGCGCGTATGTCGGTCAGGGGAAGCGGGGGCGGGTGGAGATCCGGCCGCGTGGCCGGGGTGCGCACGCTCACAGCCGGTTTACGGCTCACGGAGTCCGATCCTACCGGCGGTCGGGCACGACACCCGGGCCGGGAACCCGTCGCTCCCCGGGGGCGAGGCCCCTGATCACGCGCACGACGCCGTCCGCCCAGGTCTCGGTCGAGTGGCCCCGCTCGACGCGCCCGCGCAACTCGCGGCCGGTGGCCGTGCGCGCATCGGCGCCGCTCGCGGCGAAGCGCCCAAGCGTGCGCGCAAGGTCCTCCGGGTCACCGCTGCGGAAGCGGAGGTCCAGTGGCAGCCCGCCGAGGAACTCCCCGAAGTGCGGGTTGCAGGCCGCCACGGGCACACCGCACGCGGCGGACTCGTAGACGACCTTGTCGAGCGCGCCCCCGTGCGTCTGACCGCGCGTGGGGTTGACGACGAGATCGAAGCGGCGCAGCAGCCCCGGCACCCGCGGGCGGGCGACCGGGTGCTCGAGCGAGACCCGGCCGCGCAGGGCCGGACGCTCGATCCGTCTCTCGAGCTCGGCGCGATGGGCCTGCTCCTCGGCCGTCGCCGACGGCCCGCGCAGCTCGAGCGTCGCGTCCACGCCCTGCTCCAGGGCCCGTTCGAGACCGTCGAGCAACGTCAGGAAGCCCTTCGACGGCGACGTCCGCCCCAGCGCGAGCAGGCGCAGCGGCCCGCCGGCTGCGGGAGCCTCCTCCCGCGCCGCGAACTGCTCGACGTCGATCCCGTGGCCGAGCGCGTGCACCTTGGGGGAGTCGAGCGGGTAGGAGCCCCGCTCGACGCTCATCGCCGCGTCGCAGAGACGGGTCGCCAGCCTGAGCGTGCGGTCGATCGTCCAGTGCGTGTACCAGAGCGCGAGCGGGACGCGGAGCGCCTTCGCGAATGGCGCCGCCAGGACGAGGTAGATCGGGCACATGTGCGCGATCAGGCCGTCCGGGCGCCCGGCGAGCACCGGCGCCAGCACGCGCTCGTAGCGGAGGCCCCGGCGCAGGCGCGTCGGCGCCCCGAAGGTCTGCAGAGTGACGTTCGCGGGCAGGTCGTGGGCGCCGCCGGTGCCGAGCGAGAGAACGACGAGCTCGTCGCAGTGCCCGGCGAGCGCGCGCAGCTTCGCGACCGTGGCGCCCAGGATCGGATCTCCCGGGTCGACCTGCTGGGTGACGAAGACCAGACGCACGGCTCAGCGGGAGGAGGAGGCGAGCGTGCGGTCGACGAGGGTGCGCACGCGCGCGGCGTAGTCGTCGGGAGTCCAGCGCAGCTCACGCGAGAACTCGAGCGCCGAGGCCCCGAGGCGGGACGCGAGCTCGTCGTCCGTGAGCAGCCGGATCATGGCCGCCGCGAGCGCCTCCGCGTCGCCGTTCTCGACCAGGAGCCCTGTCACCTCGTGGCGCACGAGATCGGGGATGCCCCCGACGCGCGTGGCGACGACCGGACGGCCGCGTGCGAAGCTCTCGATGATCACCCTGCCGAGCCCCTCGCTGCGCGACGGCACGACGAGGCACCGCGAGGCGTCCAGCCGCTCCGCGATCTCGCTCGGCGGCAGCTCCGAGACGTACTCGACGCGGTCGGGATAGTCGTCGCGCAACCGCTCGACGAGCTCGACGAGCGCACCGCGGCCGACGACCACCAGCCGCGCCTCGGGCACCTCGCGCGCGACGAGCGGCCACGCGCGGGTCAGCAGGCCGATGTCCTTCGAGCGCTCGAGCATCCCGACGAAGAGCGCGCCGGGCGACTCCGGCAGCGGCAGCGCCGGCCGCTCGACGAAGGCGGCGAGGTCGATGTAGCCGGGAAACGACTCCACGGGCGGCACGCCCGCGGCGCGCTCGGCGAGCGCTGCGGTGAAGGGCGAGACGGTGCGTAGGGCATCGGCGCGGCGAAGCGCGTGGCGCGCTGCCCAGTCGGCGAGCGGCGCCACCAGGAGCCGCGCGCGCGAGCCGCCGAGCCGCGTCGCGGTGCGCCAGTCGCTGTAGGTCTCCACGACGAGCCGCGGTCGGCCGCGGCGCCGCAGGGCGAGCCCGGCGAGGACGAGGAAGCCAAGGTAGGGGCTCTCCGCGACGACGACCGCGGGGCGGAAGCGGCGGACGAGCCCCGCCACCCGGAAGGGCAGCACGCCGTAGGTGAGCAGCGGGTCGAGCCCGCCGGGCCAGCGCCGCAGCAGGTGCGCCGAGGCCGGCCCCACTGCCTGGCGGCCGCCGCCCGAGCCGCGCTCGGCCCGGGCGAGCAGGACGAGATCGACCTCCTCGCCGAGGGCGCGGAGCGTGGCCGCGGTCGCACCCTCGAGCGGCAGCGAGTGCGCGGCGTCGCCGACGATGAGAACGCGCGGCTTCGCCCCGGGGACGCCGCCCGCCTCGCGCAGGCACGCGTCGACCAGCTCGCGCACGCGCGCGGCGTACTCCGACGGCGTCGTGTGCCACTCCGCATACCGGGCGAGAGCGGCTGTGCCCAGGCGCTCGGCGAGCGGCCTGTCGGAGAGCACGCGCACGAGCGCCTCGACCAGCTCCTCGTGATTCTCCGGCTCCACGAGGAGCCCCTCGACACCGTCGGTGACGAGATCCGGGATCCCGCCGACGCCGCTCGCGACCACGCCACGCCCGCGCGCGAACGCCTCGATGACGACCCGTCCGAGTCCCTCCGAGCGCGAGGGCAGCACGAGCACGGTGCCCTCGTCGAGCCGCTCGGCAACCTCGTCGGGCGGCAGCTCGTGCACGTGGGCCACCTGAGCGGGGAGATCGGCGACGAGCTCGTCGATCACCTCGCGGCGGGCGCCCTTGCCGATCAGGACGAGCTGGGCCTCGGGCAGCCGCCGCGCGACCTCGCGCCACGCTCGCGCCAGTCCGTCGATGTTCTTGTACGCCTCGAGCATGCCGACGAAGACGGCGGTCGGCCGGTCGGGCAGCGGCGCCACGGGCCGCGCGGTGAAGGCGGTCAGGTCGGTGTAGGTGGGGAAGGACGCCGTCACGGGCACCCCGCGCACCTCCTCGACGAGGCTCTCCGTGTAGCGGGAGAGCGCACGCACCGCATCCCCGCGGCGCACGACGACGCGGCTGAGCCAGTCCGCGAGCGGGGACAGCGCCGAGCGGGCAGGCGAGCCGTACATGCGCGTCGCCGTCCGCCAGTCACCGTGCACCTCGACCACCACCCGTGGGCGAACGCCACCGATCAGGCTGCGTCCGACGAGGGCGGCGGCGCCGGTGTACGGGCTCTCGGCGACGATCGCCTCGGGTCGGAACTCCTTGATCTGCCGGCGGACGGCGAAGGGGGCGCGTAGGTAGAAGAGGGCGCCGTCGAGGAGCCGCGCGCGGGCGGGGAGCAGCAGGCGGAAGCGCTCGTCCGAGGTCGGGTCCGAGCGCGAGGTGGCCGATGCGAGCACGCGGTAGTCGAGCTGGCGCTCGAGCGCGACGAACTTCCGGCCGAGCCAGGGGGGCAGGGGTAGCCGGTACCGCGTCCGCCCGACGAAGAGCACGCGAGGCTTCGGCGGCGTCCCGTTCGGAGCGCTCACCGGGCCGCGGCCTCCTGGAGGATGCCCTCGAGACGCGCGTACACGGGCTCCCGCCCGATCGCCGCAACCGACGGTCGGGCGCCCGCCGCGAGGCGGTCCCGCAGCGCGGGCTCGGCGAGCAGACGCTCGAGCGCGCCGGCGAGCGCCTCGGGGGAGCCGGGCGGCACGAGCAGCCCGTTGACCCCGTCGTGCACGACCTCGGGCACCCCGCCGACCGCCGTGGCGACCACGGGCGTGCCGACCGCGAGCGCCTCCAGCACTGCGTGCGGCATGTTCTCCCAATCGCTCGAGAGCACGGCTGCGTACGCGCCGGCCAGGGCGGCGAGCACCTCCGCGCGCGGGCGCGCGCCCAGGAAGACGACGCGCCCGTTCAGACCGGCGCGGCGTGCACGCTCCTCGAGCCGCCCACGCTCGGGCCCGTCGCCGACGAGGTGCAGGCGTGCGCCGGGCACGCGGGCGACCGCGTCGAGGGCTGTCCCGAGCGCCTTCTGGGCGGTCAGCCGCCCCGCGAAGACGAACGTCCCGGGCTCGACCGGCTGCTCCGCCACCCTCTCGACCAGCGGCGCCGGATTCGGCACGACGAGCAGCCTGTCGGTGTCGATCCCCCAGCTCCGCGCGATCCCGGCAAGGTACTCGCTGGGGACGACGATCACCCGAGCGGCCGAGAGCGCCGCGGTGCGCGCGCGCCTCAGCGCCGCGACCGGGGCTCCCGTCGCCGAGCCGAAGTGCTCGAGCGAGCCGGTGAAGAGCCCGAGGCGGTAGGCGCGCTCGTAGGCTGGGTCGGAGACGAGCTTGACGACGAGCGGGCGCCGGGCGAGCGTCGCGGCGGCGGCCGCGGCGGCGTAGGTGGCGGAGGCGTAGACGAGGTCGGCGGAGCGGGCCGCGCGCGCGCCCTTCGCCGCCACGAGCCCGTAGCGGATCGGGAAGGGGCGGCTGCGCAGGACCGTCTCCACCGGACAGGGCAGCTCGGTGGGCGGCCCGTCCCCCATCGTCACGACGCGAACTGCGTGTCCGCGCTCGCAGAGAAAGCGTGCGAGATCCGGTCCGTGGGTCGCCGGTCCGCCGACGTCAGGCGGCCAGATACCGGAGAGGAGGACGATGCGCATGGCGCCGGCGGGACGACGCACGCAGGGAAGGGGGCGTCACCCGACCGCCGTATCATAGGCAACGGGATGGCCCGCGCCCGGCAAGAGGAGCTGTGGCGCCCCGCCCGCGACGTGCCCTTCCTCGTGCTCTGCGGCGCCGTCGCGCTGAGCATGCTGCGCTCGACGGACCAGCCGAGTATCGAGCTTGCGCTCGCCGGCACGGAGCTCACGCTCGTGCCCGCCGATCTCGCGCTCGCGGCGCTCGGCGCGCTCGTGGCGACCAGCCTGCTCGGCCGTGGAGCGCTGCCGCGGCCGGCCCGCCAGATCACGCTCGCCGCAGCCGCCTTCGCGGGCTGGCTGCTCCTCTCGTCGGTGTTCAACGGCGCAGACGCCGTCGTCGGCGCCGTCAAGTTCCTCGAGTTCGGGCTGCTCGCGCTCGGGGTCGTGCTCTTCGTCCGCCGCCGCGTCCAGCTCTGGCTACTCGCGGGCGTGCTCGTGGCGCTCACGGTCGCCGCCGTCGCGTACGCGCTGGTGGGGTTCGTCGAGCGGCCCGGGCAGCGGCAGCCCTCCTTCCTGGGGGAGCACGACTTCGCGGCCCTCGCGACGATGTCGCTCACCCTTGCGCTCGCGAGCCTCTACGTGCGGGAGCGCCGCTTCGGGCGGCTGGCGCTCGTCGCCGGCGTGGCGGGAGCGCTGGGAGTCGTTCTGGCCGCCGCCCTCGCCGGCCTGCTCGGGCTCTACCTCGCCCTTGCCGCGCTCGTCGGCCTCGCCGCCCTGCGCGGCACCGTGACGAGGCGCGCGCTCGCCGTCACGGCCCTCGCGGCCGTCGCCGTCACCGCAGGCTCGGTCTCGCTGCGCTCGGGCGACCTCGGCTTCCTCAACCAGTGGTTCGCCGCCGAGGAGAACGCGGCCCCCGGCCGTTACGCCGCCGGCTGGAGCCAGCGCCTCGTCTACTCCTACGTCGGTGGGCGCATCTTCCTCGACAACCCCGTGCTCGGCACGGGCTGGCACGGCGAGCTGCCGCCCTCCGAGTTCGCGCGCTACCTGCCCGACGCACGCAGGCGCTTCCCCGACCAGCCGCCGACGTACTTCCCCCGTCCCGATCGCGACTTCATCCCGCAGCAGACCTACGACCAGGTGCTCTACGAGCTGGGTGTCGTCGGCGTGCTGCTCTTCCTCGTCCTCGCCGCCATCGCGGTCCGCACGGTCGTCGGCGTCGCCCGCCGCTGGCCCCGCGCCGGGCCCGACGAGTCGCTCGCGTTCCTCGGGGCCCTCTGGGTGGCCTCGCTCGCAGGCGCGCTCGCGGGCGCCGCGCTCTTCGGCGGCATCCCGCTCGCCGCCATCTTCTGGCTCACCCTCGGCGTCGCCGCGCTCCTGCCCACGCTCGTCCCGCCCGAGCCCGCTCGGCGCGCGCCGGTCGAGCGGCGGGAGCTCGCCGCGACCGCTCCATGAGCTCTGGGGACGGCGGCCCGCTGCGGATCCTGCACGCGATCGCCCGCCTGAACGTCGGCGGTGCGGCCCTGCACGTGCTCGAGCTGGCCGCCGAGCAGCGCCGGCGCGGCCACCACGTGGTCGTCGTCGCGGGCACGCTCGCACCCGGCGAGGACTCGATGGAGTACGTCGCCGTCGAGCTCGGCGTACCCGTGCTCCACGTTCCGGAGCTGCAGCGCGAGCTCTCGCTGCGCCGGGACGGAGCGGCGATCCGCCGGCTGCGGCGGATCCTCCTCGCCGAGTGCCCCCACGTCGTGCACACGCACACGGCCAAAGCCGGAGCGACGGGCCGGATCGCGGCGCTCCTGGCCCGGCGCGGCCGCTCCGGCGGGCTCGTGCACACCTTCCACGGGCACGTGCTGCGCGGCTACTTCACCTCCGGCAAGGAACGTGCGTTTCGCCTGATCGAGCGCGCGCTCGCCCTGCGCACGGCGGCGCTCGTGACGGTCAGCGAGCAGGTGCGCGACGAGCTCGTCGCGCTCGGCGTCGCCCCCCGCGAGCGCTTCCGCGTCATCCCCTACGGCTTCGACCTCGACTCACGCGCCAACGCGGGGGCCGCGGCGCGGCAACGCCTACGAGCATCCCTCGGGCTCGGCGACGAGGTCTTCCTCGTCGGCTGGGCCGGGCGCCTGACGGAGATCAAGCGGCCGCTCGATCTCGTGCGCACGCTCGAGCACCTCGTCGCGCTCGGTGTCGACGCCGCCCTCTGTGTCGTCGGCGACGGGCCCAACCGGCCCCAGACCGAGGCGCTAGCGCGCTCCCTCGGGGTCGAGAGCCGCTGCCACTTCGTCGGCTACAGGCGGGAGATGCGGGACTGGTACGGCGCTTTCGACGCCTTCTGCCTGACCTCGGCGAACGAGGGCACGCCCGTGGCGGCGATCGAGGCGCTGGCTGCGGAGCGCCCGGTCGTGGCGACGCGCGTGGGCGGCACCGAGGCCGTCGTCGAGGAGGGCATCAGCGGCTACCTCGTCCCGGCCGGAGACGTCGCGGGGCTGGCGGCACGGCTGGCCGAGCTCGCTCGCGATCCCGAAGGACGCGCACAGCTCGGCCGGGCGGGCGCGGCACGGATGCGCGAGCGGTACTCCAGCGAGCGCATGTTCGAGCAGGTCGAGGAGCTCTACCGCAGCGTGGTCGCGCGGTGAGGGTGCTCCACGTGCACAAGCTGACCGGCATCGGCGGCTCCGAGCGCCATCTGCTCACGCTCCTGCCCGCGCTGCGGGAGCGGGGCATCGACGCGCGCTTCCTCGGGCTCGACGTCCCCGGCAGCGACGCGGGCCGCTTCTACCGGGAGCTCGCGGAGGCCGCCGTGCCGTTTCGGAGCGTGCGCTGCACCCTGGACGTCGACCCACGGCTCGCAGCGGCGGTGACAACCGCCGTCCGTGCCGAGGAGCCGGATCTGCTGCACACCCACCTCGTCCACGCCGACGTCTACGGCGCGCTCGCCTCGAGCCTGACGGGAGTGCCGTTCCTCTCCTCGCGCCACAACGACGACCGCTACCTGCTCGGCCCCTTCCGCCACATCGACCGCGCCTTTGCCCTGCGGGCGCGCAGTCTCGTCGCCATCTCGCACGCGGTGCGGCGGTTTCTGGCGGAAGCAGGGCTGCCCGAGCGCAAGCTCGTCACGATCCACTACGGGCTCGACCGCTTGCCCGCTGTCCCGTCGGAGCGCTCGCCCGCCGAGGCAGGCGTTCCCGACGGCGCCCGGCTTCTGCTCGCGATCGGCCGCCTGACTGCCCAGAAGGATCACGCCACGCTCGTGCGCGCGTTCGCCGCTGTGCGGAGCCGGCACCCGGACGCGGTGCTCGCCATCCTCGGCATCGGCCCGCTGGGAGAAGCCACGCGCGAGCTTGCCCGGACGCTCGGCATCGCAGACGCAGTCCTCCTGCCGGGCCGGCTCGAGATCCGGGACTGGCTCGAGCGGGCCTCGCTCTTCGTCCACCCGTCGCGCTGGGAGGGCTTCGGCATGGTGCTGCTGGAGGCGATGCTCGCGGGCCTGCCGATCGCGGCGACGCGCGTGAGCGCCGTGCCCGAGGTCGTCGCCGACGACGCCACCGGCCTGCTCGTCGAGCCCGGAGACGCGCCCGCGCTGGCCGGAGCGCTGAGCGCGCTCCTCGACGAGCCCGAGCGCGCCCGGGCACTCGGGGAGGCGGGCCGCGAGCGGGCCCGACGCCGGTTCTCGGTCGCGCGCATGGCCGAGCGCACGGCGGCGCTCTACGGGAGCGTCTGATCCTCCGCGCCGCCTATGTATACGCGAACCCCCGCGGCGCTCTCGCCGAGGCAGTCACCCGCGGGCAGGCACCCGACACGGGCCTGCTGGGACAGAACCACCTGGGGGAGCTCGGGATCGAAGCGGCGATCCGAGAGCCGGCGCTGCGCCGCGGACCGAGCCTCGGCGGCCTGCGCCACCGCATCGTCTGGAACGCCCGCGAGCTGACGCTGCCGTGGGAGCTCAGCGACTTCGACGTCGCCTGCACCCCGCTTGCGGGCGCGTTCCCGCTCGCGGCCAGGCTGCGCGGGCGCCCGCGCACCGTGCTCCTCAACGTCTCCCTCTGCACGACCTACGCCCGCAGCTCGGGCCCGCGCCGCCGGTTCCTGCGGGCTGGGCTGCGGGCAGCCGGCGCGGTCGTCTGCTTCTCGCGAGCGCAGCGACGGCGCCTCCTGGCCCAGACGGGTCTTCCGCCCGGGCGCGTGCACGTCGCGCTCCTCGGCGTCGACGAGCGCTTCTACGCTCCGGCCGCCCCCCCGGAGGACGGCTACGTGCTCGCGGTCGGCCGCGACCTCGCCCGGGACTACGGCACCTTCACCCGCGCCGTCGCCGGGCTTCCCCGTCGCTCGATCGTCGTCGCCAGCGAGCGGAACCTGAGGGGGCTGCGACTGCCGGACACCGTCGAGGCACGGCTCGATGTCTCCTACCCCGAGCTCCGCTCCCTCTACGCCGGCGCCGCCTGCGTCGTCGTCCCCACCCGAGGCGAGAGCCATCTCTACGGGGCCGACTGCTCGGGCCAGACGGTGCTGCTCGACGCCATGGCGATGGGGCGCCCGGCGGTGCTCAGCGAGCGCACGACGCTCGACGACTACGTCCAGCAAGGGGAGACGGCTCTGACCGTCCCGCCCGAAGACGCAGGCGCGCTGCGGAGCGCAATCGAGCGCCTGCTCGACGACCGCGCGCTCGGGGAGGCGCTCGGAAGCGCCGGCCGCCGCCTCGTCGAGACCCGGCACACCACACGGCAGCTCGCCGGCCGGCTCGCGCCGATCCTCCTCGCGGCAGGCTCCAAGCAGGGTGTCGATGTGGACGGCAGCGCGGGAGCGTGACAAGAGCACATGCGGCGGCGTAGACAACGGTGATGAGGCGTTCAGCCTTGGTCTTGGCACTGCTCACGGTCGCTCTCTCTCTGCTGACTGCCTGCGCCGGCGAGGACTCAGCCGAGACGGAACTGACGCTTGTCGCTCACAACAGCTCTGTCGGGCGGGCGACGTTCACCCTCTTCTGCGAGCCATCGGGCGGGGACGTCCCGGATCCAGCTGCCGCCTGTAGCGCCCTCTCCGCGAATCCAGGTCTCATCCGCGATTTTGCGCTCTTGGGCTGCTTTGGCGGCACCTGGTGGGATGTCGAGTTCACCGGACACTTCCGTGGGAAGGCGGTCGACGTCGCGACGAGCGGTTGCTGGACGCCGCAGCTGAAGCTCGTTCGCGCTCTCGGCATTGGCAGTACCGACCTCTACCTACGGATCGACCCGCTCTTTCGTCCGGCAGACCTCGGCAACGGCATCCCGCGCTCGGCTCTCGTCGACCCTCTCTCGAGTCCGCCCGGCATGCTGCAGGCCGGTTGATCCGGCTGGCGCGTTCCCAAAGCGCGTGTCTCGGCGACCTCTGGCCCGACAGGATGCGGATCAGGAGCCTCGAGCAGGCCCCTCTAGACTGGCCGCCGTGCAGCGCACCTCCTTTCGCCGCCTCGTCTCCGGGACTCCACCCGCTCCGGGGCGGCTCTTCTTCACGAATCTCTGGTTCCGCGACCACAACAACCCGCGCTACGCGGAGCTGCTGCCGCGCCTGGGGCGGCTCGATCCGTACCTCTTCGTCATGCCGGAGCGGCGGATCCCGCGCGGCCTGGCCTACCGTGCGCTCCGGGCCACGCGCCACGTGCGCGATCCGCTCCTCTTCGCGGCCGCCAACCGCCGCTACCGCTCGATGTTCACGACCGACAACGAGCACATCCGCCACTTCGCCGGCGGCGTCGTCTCGGACGTGGACGATCCCCGCTACACCGCGCGCGAGGTCGCCCTCCTGAACCGCCCGAGCCTCGCCGCCTACGTCGTCACCGCCGAGCGCGCGGCGAGGCGCTTCGAGGAGCTCGGCGTCGACAAGCCCTGGCACGTGATTCCACAGGGGGTCAGCCTGCGCTCCGTCTCGGCGGACGCGGTCACCGCCATCGGCGAGCACGAGCGCCGCAACGGCGAAGTGGTCGTCGGGTACATGGCCGCCTGGCTCCTCGGCGCCGGCGACCGCGGCGGCGAGAGCCCGCTCTACAACGTCGACCACCTGCTCGACCTGTGGGAGGAGATCCACACGCGCAGCCCGCGTACCCGCCTCTGGCTGATCGGCGGCGCCAGCGAGTCCGTGCAGCGTCGCTGCGCAGGTCGGGGCGACATCCGCGTCTTCGGCCGGCTGCCTCGTGAGCAGGCGCTCGCCCACGTCGCGAACTTCGACATCGCGCTCTATCCCCGCACCCGGGATCAGGGCATCCGGGCCGCCAAGGTGGCCGAGTACATCGGCCTCGGCGTGCCGACCGTCTCGTACGACTTCGCAGTCACCGAGAACCTGCGGGAGACCGGCGCCGGCGTGCTCGTGCAGACTCCGCGCGACTTCGCCGAGACGGTCGCGCGCCTCTCCGAGCACGAGGACGAGCGCCGCCCGCTGGCGGAGTCGGCGCGGCGGGCGGGTGCGACGCTCGACTGGGACGTGCTCGCGCGCCGCTACGAGGTCGAGATCCTCGATCGCTACCTGCCCGCGTGAGCAGCCTCTCCGTCGTGATCCCGAACCGCGACGGGGGCGCACTGCTCGAGCGCTGCCTCGACGCCCTGTCGGCAGCCGCGGGCGTGGACGAGGTGATCGTCGTGGACGACGGCTCGCGCGACGGCAGCTCCGAGCGGGCGTCGGAGCGCGGCGCGCAGCTCGCGCGCTCGCCGGGACGCGGTTTCGCGGCAGCCGTCAACCACGGCGTCTCGCTCGCCCGCTCGGAGCACGTTCTCATCCTGAACAGCGACGCCTTCGTCGAGCCCGAGACGCCGCGGCTGCTCGCCGAGACGCTCGTCCGGCACCCCGGGTTGGCGCTCGTCGGTGGAGGGCTCGTCGACGCCGCGGGCGTCCGCACGCGCTCGCACGGACACGACCTGACGCTCGTCCGCGCCATGGGGCTCAGCCTGCACATCTCGACCCCGCCGCCGTGTGAACATGGGCCGCTGCAGCCCATCGCCTTCGTGCCGCTCGCCTGCGCGGCGGTGCGGCGCTCGGCCTACACGGCTGCCGGGGGACTCGACGAGCGCTTCCACTTCTACTTCGAGGATCACGACCTCTGCTGGCGCCTGCGGCGGGCGGGCTGGACGGTCGCGGTCTGCTGGGAGGCGCGCGCGCTGCACGAGGGCGGCGGCTCGTCGCGCGCGCACGGAGCGGCCCGCTGGATGCGCCAGTTCCACGAGAGCCGCCTGCGCTACGTGCGGAAGCGCTATCCCCTGCTCTGGCCGGCGTACCTTGCCGTGTCGCTGCCGAGCTTGCTCGTGCACGCGGCACTCTGGCTCACGCGCGCGCTGCGGAGCGCCGCGGGGGGCGACCGAGCCGGCACCGCCCGTGACCGGGCCTGGGCCTGGGCCTACCTGCGCGCAGCCCTAGGCGTGCCGGAGAACCTCCGGAGCAGCGCTCTCTGAAGAACAGCCCCCGGTGCAACAAGCGGGGTCAGGTCTCCAGATCGAACACCTGCAGGAGTGAACGAGCTCAGAGCGACTCCGGTACGGCCGCGAGCGGCGGCTGCGACGGGCGCAGCTTCCGGGCCAGAGCCTCGCGCTCGGCGGGCGCAAGCCCGAACAGCCAGAGCACCGGCGCCGCCAGCGCGATCCACACGAGGCCGAGCGGCGCCAGCGACAGGAGCTCGTCGGCGTCCAGAGCCCGTCCCGCCACGGCCAGGACGGGGATGCCGAGCGCCAGCGCGGGCAGCACGGGCCTCAGGAGCGAGCGGGCAAGCGTGGCAAGGGAGATGCCCGCGACGCCGGCGACCAGGCGCGGCACGAGCGCCAGCATGACGAGCTCGCCGAGGAGCGTCCCGAGGGCGACGCCCCAGAGGCCCACCGTCAGCGCGAGCGCGATCGAGAGCAGGAGGCCGACGACGACGCTCGCGAGCATGATCCGCGCCACCGGCCGCTGCCGCCCCCGCGCCATCAGGTACTGCGTCAACAGGGTGATCGGCTGGTGGATGACGAGCGCGAGAGCAAGGAGCACGAGCACCCGCGTGCTTCCTTCGAAACCACCGCCGACCCAGGCGCGGATCACCTCGCCGGGAAGCAGCAGGAGCGGCAGGGCGACGACGAGCATCGCCGCCATACCCGTGCGCAGGCCCGTGCGCAGGTAGAGGCGCTGCCTGAGCTCGTCGTCCGCCCCTTCGAGCTCGGCGAAGGCCGGGTAGAGCAGGCTCGTCCCGGCGATGCCGAGGCCGTAGGCGAGCGCAAAGAGCTTGGCGGGGATCGCGTACACCGCCGCCTGCTCCGCTCCGAGGGCGACACCGACGACAATCACGTCCGCCGTGAATACGACCCGCCCAGAGATGTGGATCAGCAGGTTGTCGCCGCTCACAGCGAGGAGCTCGCGAAGCTGCGCCCGCGTCACGAGCGAGGGCCGCAGTCGCAGCGAGGGCAGCTCGCGACGCAGCCAGGCGAGGGGCAGCAGCAGCCGGAGCACCGTCGTCACGAGCGCGATTGCGCCCACGGCGACGATCCCACCTCCGCGCGCGAAGACCACGACGACCGCCAGGGCGTAGAGCAGCGTCGAGATCGAACCGGCGATGTTGAGCACGTCGTTGCGCTGCTGGGCGACGAGCAGGTTGCCGAAGAGGCCGAGCGGAAAGCGCGCGGCGAGGCCGGCGACGACCAGCAAGGTCGCGAGTTGGGCGGGAGAGACGAGGTCCTCGGGGAGGTCGACGAGGTGCGGGAGGAGCCAGGCCGCGAGCGCCCCGAGGAGGAGCGTCAGCACGCCGATCACCGCGTAGACGACGAGGCCGACCGAGGCCAGAGCGCTCGTCTCCTCGAGCGAGCGGCGGCCCCGCTGCTCGGCGGCGAAGCGGACGACCGCCGGGCCGATGCCGAAGTCGAGCAGGGCGAGGTAGGCGGTGAGCGAGCCTATCACTGCCCAGACGCCGAATCCCGCCTTGCCGAGGCCGCCGACGAGGATCGGCGTCGTGACGAGGCCCGACACGATCGACACCGCGTAGGTGGCGTAGACCCAGAAGAGGTTGCGACGCAGCAGCCGCACTACAGACCTCTCAGCGGCCGAGGCGGGACGAGCCCGCCCCGGCCGCGAGTGCGTCCGCTAGCGAAGGTTGCGAAAGGCGTTGAACGACGGCTTCTTCTTCCCCGAGGCGGTGAAGAAACCGGACTGCCAGCCGTCGAGGAAGGCCTCGTCACGCAGCAGGAACCAGAGCATCATGTCGATGCGCGGGTTCCTGCGGGCGAGGGCGAAGGCCTGCGCCAGGTACTTGGCCTGGAGGAGATTCGAGACGCCGAACGTCCGATCGGGCGGATTCGTCTGCACGGCGAACTCGGTGATCCAGAGCGGCTTGCGGCCGTAGAGCCGCGTGAGCTCGGTGATCAGGACGTCGATGTTGCCGAGCTCGACCGAGGTGCCGGGCTTGCCTCTGACGAGCGGGGGCGCCTTCGTCGGCTCCTGGGACGCTCCGCCGGAGTACGGATGGTGCGCATAGGCGTCGAAGCCCTTTGCCCCCGCCGCCTTGATGGCGCGCAGGAAGGCGAGCGGCGAGATGGATGCGCGAGCCGCCCGCGGGTTGTTGTTGCCGCGCGGTCCGGTGACGCCGCAGGCCACCAGGTTGCCGCGGAAGAGCGTCGACTTGACGCCCGTGACGACAGCGTTGCAGATCTTGGCGTAATCCTTGGCGCTCTGGATCACGAACTTCTTGCCCACCCGCTTGTACTGCTGGCGCAGGAAGATCGGGTTGTTCGGCTCGTTCCAGGCCAGCCAGTGCCGGACGGCCGGCAGGTACACGCCCTCGACGTTCTGGTAGGAGCCGCTGTAGCGGCGCGCCGCCGTGTAAGCGAAGCGCTTGAGGTCGGCGCTGTTCGTGGGCGGGACGTTGAAGCCCTTGCCGCCGTTCGCCCATCTCGGCGTGCCGACGATTGAGAAGATGACCTTGATCTTGTACTGCGAGGCGTAGAGAACCAGGCGGTCGTAGATGCCCCACTCGTACTTGCCGAACTCGTCCGCATCCTGGAAGTCGAACGGACGCGCCAGCGAGGCTCCGAAGCGCGGATGCCCCCAGTAGAGGTTCACGCGCAGCGCCTGCGTCTTCAGCTGCCCGAGAACGGGGAACGTCCGATCGGGGTTCCCATAAAGCGTTTGCGCCTCGTCGTAGATTCCCTTCATCAGCTTGGGCGACGGCGCGGCGGTCTGGGCGGCGAGCCCAGCGACAACGGCGACGAGCGCGACCAGTACTGCGATTCGTCTAGACACTGACTGTCTCCCTTCCCATGACCGTGAGCATTTTGCGGAGGCCTTCGTCGAGCGAGATTCCAGGTTCCCAGCCCAATACCTGCTTCGCCCGGGTGATGTCCGGCTGGCGGATCTTGGGATCGTCCACGGGCAGCGCCTCGTAGACGATCTCGCTCTTCGAGCCTGTCGTCCGCAGCACCGCCTCGGCGAGCTCGAGCAGCGTGTACTCCTCCGGGTTGCCGATGTTGACAGGCATGTGCTCGTCGCTCTCGGCGAGCAGGAAGAGCCCCCGGATGAGATCGTCCACGTAGCAGAAGCTCCGTGTCTGCGAGCCGTCGCCGAAGACCGTGAGCGGCTTGTCCTCGAGCGCCTGGCGCATGAAGGTGGGGATGGCGCGGCCGTCATAGGGGCGCATGCGCGGCCCGTAGGTATTGAAGATGCGCGCGATGCACGTGTCGACGCCCTGCTGGCTGTGGTAAGCCATCGTGAGGGCCTCGGCGTAGCGCTTCGCCTCGTCGTAGACGCCGCGTGGACCGATCGGATTCACGTTTCCCCAGTAGCTCTCGGGCTGCGGGTGGATCTGCGGATCGCCGTAGACCTCGCTCGTCGAGGCGATGAAGAAGCGCGCCCGCTTGAATTTGGCGAGGCCGAGCGCGTGGTGGGTGCCGTAGGAGCCGACCTTGAGCGAGTGCAGCGGCATGCGCAGGTAGTCGATCGGGCTCGCCAGCGCGGCGAGGTGGTAGACGACCTCGACGGGCTCCTCGATCACGAGGTGCTCGGTGACGTCGTGGTTGACGAACGTGAACGCCGGATCGCGCAGGTGCTCGATGTTCCGCAGCGACGAGGTCTCGAGGTTGTCGATGCAGAGCACGCGGAAGTCCTGCTCGAGCAGGTACTCGCAGAGATGGGAGCCGAGGAACCCGGCCCCTCCTGTGACAACGGCGGTGCGCACCGGCGGCGATGGTATCGGCGCCCCCAGAGACCTCCTTGAATGCTTACGAAGCCCTAACCCGCGGCGCGGGCCAGCTCGAGGGCGGCGGCGACAGCCTGCTCGAGCGGCGCGGCGCCTCCCTCGGCCCGGCGTTCGGCGAGGCCCGCCTCCCCGAGCGCCTCGCGCAGGCGCTCGATCGTCGCTTCGCAGCCATCACGCTCCTCGGGGCCGAGTGGTACTCCGAGCTCGTCGAAGAGGGCGAGCCCCGCGCCCAGCAGACGTGCGGCCGGCTCCCACTCCCGGCGTGCCGCAGCGAGCTCGCCCAACCCCTCCAGGCAGTAGGCGATGACCTCCCGGTAGCCGAGCTCGACCGCGAGCTCGAGACTCTCGGCGAAGCGCCTGCCTGCTTCGTCGAACGTGCGCTGGCGCAGCGCGGCGCGCGCGAGGTTGTGCAGCGAAACCGAGATCTGATCCTGGTCCCCCTCCTGCCGCGCGATGGCGAGGGCCTCCTCCCCGAGCGCCCGGCCCCGGGCGTAGTCGCCGCCGAGATCCGCGATCACGGCGAGGTTGGAGAGCGTGACCATCAGCGCTCTGCCGTCACCGAACTTGCGGAAGAGCGGAATCGTCTCCTCGAAGAGCGCCGCCGCCCGCTCGCGGTCGTCGTCGTGGATGGCGAGGCTGCCGAGGTTCGAGAGCATGCGTGCGACCTCGCGCTCGTCGCCAAGCTCCCGCCGGATGGCAAGTGCCTGCTCGGTGAAAATCCTGGACAGGGCGTACTCGCCCAGCCGGTCGACGACGTTCGCGGCGGCATTCAGCGCCTTTGCCCGTACGGCCGGAGGCGCCTCGCCGCCTCGGGCGAGCGCTCCCTCGAGCCACCTCCGGCCCTCGCTCAGATGCCCGCGCAGCCGCAGGAAGTACTCGAGGGCGCTGGCGAGCCTCAGCTCGAGCTCGGCCTCGCCTGCCGCTCCGGCCCAGGCGAGCGACGCTCGGATGTTGTCCAGCTCACCCTGGAGCCGCTCGAGCCAGGCTGCTGCCTCACCGCTCTTGAGCTCGGGCTCGGCCTGCTCGGCCAGCGCTACGAAGTGCTCAGCGTGCCGGCGGCGCAGGAGGTCGGTCTCGCCCCGCTCCTCGAGCCGCTCGAGCGCGTACTCGCGCACCGTCTCGAGCATGCCGAAGCGACCGCCCACCTCGGCCGCCCCGCGCTGGAGGACGAGGCTCTTGTCGACGAGCGAGGCGAGCGCCTCGAGGCGGGCCTCGCAGACCTCCTCTGCGCCCTCGACGCTGCACCCGCCGGCGAAGACGGCGAGGCGGGCGAAGAGCTCGCGCTCGTCCTCGTCGAGCAGGTCGTAGCTCCAGTCGATCGCTGCCCTCAGCGTCTGCTGGCGCGCCGGGACATCGCGCGGCCCGTGGACGAGGAGCGGCAGCCGCTGCCCGAGACGAGCGCGCAGTGCCTCCGCGGAGAGCAGGCTGACTCGCGCCGCGGCCAGCTCGAGCGCGAGCGGCAGCCCGTCGAGCGCGACGCAGATCTCGGCCACGGCGCGGGAGTTGCCGTTCAGACGGAAGTCGGGCCGGGCAGCCTGCGCGCGGGCGACGAAGAGCGCCACCGCCTCGTTCCGTAGGAGGGCGGCGGCGTCGTCCCACTTCGAGCTGTCGGGCAGGGAGAGCGGAGGCACGGGGTACCCGTGCTCGCCCGTCAGCCGCAGCACCGAGCGGCTGGTGACGAGCGCCTTCAGCCTCGGGGCCGCCGCAAGGAGCTCGCTCACGAGCGGCGCCGCGGCGGCGAGGTGCTCGAAGTTGTCGAGCAGGAGCAGGGCGCGCTTGTCGCCGAGGTGCGCCTTCAGGGCGTCGAGCAGCGACGAGCCGGCGCTCTCCTCAACCCCGAGCGCCCCGGCGACCGTGGAGGGCACGAGCTCCGGATCGTGCAGAGGCGCGAGCGTGACGAGCCAGACGCCGTCCTCGAAGTCGGCGAGCACCTCGGAGGCCACGGCGAGCGCGAGCCGGGTCTTCCCCGTGCCGCCCGCGCCGGTGAGCGTGAGCAGGCGCACGTCCTCGCGCCGCAGCAGGGCCGAGGTGGCCGCAAGCTCGAGCTCCCGCCCCACGAGCGGCGTCGCGGGTGCCGGCAGGTTCGTCTTCGGGACGGCGGGAGGAGGTGCTGCCGCGAGAGAGGCGTCCTGGCGCAGGATCGCGCGCTCGAGCTCCTGGAGCGCGGGTCCGGGATCGACGCCGAGCTCCTCCACGAGCGTGCGCCGCGCCCTTGCATAGGCCCCCAGTGCGTCGGCCTGACGGCCCGAGCGGTAGAGCGCGAGCAGCTGCCGGCAGCGGAGGGCCTCTCGGAACGGATGCTCGGCGACGAGCGTCTCGAGCTCGCCGACGAGCTCGGCATGGCGGCCGAGCTCGAGGTCGGCGTCGATGCGCGCCTCGAGCGCGGCGAGGCGCTCCTCCTCCAGGCGGCCGATCTCGGTGCGGGCGAACGGCGCGTCGGCGGTGTCTGCGAGCGGGGCGCCGCGCCAGAGCGCGAGGGCGTCCACGAGGGTCTTCGCGGCCGCGGTGGGGTTCGCGGAGCGCGCCTGAAGGACGAGTCCGCGGAAGCGCTCGAGGTCGAGCTCGCCCGGCTCCACCCGCAGCTGGTAGCCCGTACCGCGCGTCTCCACCCGTCCCGCCCCGAGCAGTCTGCGCAGGCCGTGCACCGCCACCTGGAGGGCGTTCGCCGCCGTCTCGGGTGCGCGTTCCCCCCAGAGGCAATCGACGAGCCGCTGGCGCGAGACGAGCTCGTTCCCGTGCAGCAGCAGGAAGGCGAGCAGGGCGCGCTGCCGGGGGCCGCCGAGGGCCACGGCGCGCCCGCCGCTCGTCACCTCGAGCGGGCCGAGAACCCGGAACTCGAACCGTGCGTCTCCGCTCGGCAAACCTCCGCCGTCCCTTCCGTAAGCCCTTCGTAAGCGCATCGTAAGCGGCAGCTCCCATCGTCCACAACGTCAATCCCGACGAGAGGAGCAGGAAATGATTCGAGCAGGCGACACCATCGAGAACCCGGTCACCGGCGAGCGGATCGTCTTCCACAAGACCTCGGCCGAGACGAACGGCGAGGCAGTGGTGATCGAGTGCTTCGTGCAGCCCGGCGGCAGCGTGGCGGCCGCGCACGTCCATCCCCACCAGGACGAGCGCTTCGAGATCCTGAAAGGCACGCTCGGCTTCCGCCTCGACGGGCAGGAGACCGTCGCGGGCGCCGGCCGCAGAGTGCTCGTGCCGGCGCAGATGCGCCACCAGTTCTGGAATGCGGGCGAGGACGAGGCGCACTTCGTGTGCGAGGTGCGGCCGGCGCTGCAGTTCGAGCAGCTCCTGGAGACGATGTTCGCGCTCGCCGCCGACGGCAAGACCAACCGCAGGGGCATGCCGAACCCGCTGCGGCTGGCAGTGATCGCCAGGCATCACTTCGAGGACGTGCGCCTGCCGTTCCCACCCGTGTGGATGCAGCGAGCCGGGCTCGCCCTCGGCGCCCCGCTCGGGCGCCTGCTCGGCTTCACGCCGACGTACACGCCGGGCGAGGCCGGCGACGCCGCCCTGGCGGTCTAGGTCCGTTGCGCAAGCGAACGATCAGGCGGCGGCTCTTCTGGCTGGCCGTCGCCCTGGGGTTGCTCGTGCTCGCCGCCGGCGGTTGGATCGCGGGCGGAGTGCGGGCGGCAGCCGGTTCCATCACATCGATCGGCTCCCGGGAGCCGAGAAGGAGGTTCCACATGCGTACGAAGACCACCTGGATCGCGGCGTGCGTCGCGGTCGTGGCAGCGGCAGTCGGCGGCGTCTCGCTCGTGTCGGCCGAAGGCGCGGGCGCGGGAGCGGGCGGGAAGACAATGAGCCTCGTGACGGTCGACTCCGGGCTCGAGCAGTTCGTCGACACGGGCGAGCGGGGCGAGAGCCCCGGCGACACAGGCTACTTCCAGGAGCTCCTGTACGACCGCACGAGGCGCGCGAAGGCGATCGGCCACTCCGAGATCATGTGTGCCTTCCTCGGGGAGGACGCGGCTCGCTGCTCGGCCACGTTCTTCTTCCCGGAGGGAAAGATCGAGGCCGGCGGGGCGATCCACTTCCGACGGAGCTTCCGTGTGCCCGTGCTCGGCGGGACGGGCGCCTACGCGGGCGCACGTGGGGAGGTGACGGTCACGGAGATCAACGAGACGCGGGATCGGACCGTGATCCGGCTCCTGCCCTGACGGAGGTCTGGGCGTCCTGTCCGCAGCTCGGCGAGCAGCGCGCCAGGGCAGCTTCGGATCTCGCTCGACTGCACGGGCCGGCGTGGCCGGCCCGTGCAGTCGTTCGTATGGAGGATCGCGGCAGGCAAGCACGCGACCCGCTTGCGATTGCTCTCTACCGCCGCCGGGGGCCCTTTGGGCCCTTGGCGTCCACGGGGATCGACAGGTGGTTCGTCTGCGGGTTGAGGTAGTCGAGGCGGATCGTGGGTCCGCTGACCTCCCGCCCGCTCACGTTCCAGACGTAGAGGCCGCGCCTCGTGTCGCTCTCGTAGATCAACCCGTTGTACCAGTACGACGACCAGTCGCCGCCGCGGAAGTTCGTGCGACCCCCCGGGCTCGTGTCCGAAGGCGGATCGAGGGGATGGGGATCCATCCAGGCCACCTCGTACGCGTTCGCCGGGTCGGTGAAGTCGACGAGGGCGGTGCCGGCCTGGTACGAGCCGTGGACGAGCAGGTCCCTCGTCGCATGGGGGACGATGTTGTAGTTGTGGATCGTGCAGTTCTCCCACTCCGACTGCGGCCGCGGAAGGACATGCCGGCCGATGATCTCGCCGGTTGCGCCGTCATGGAAGAAGAGCGTCTTCATCTCGTCCGTCTGCACGGAGCTGCCGGCGGTCGGTGGGCTGATCGGGGCCCCCGTCTCCTGACAGCGCGGTGCGGTGCCGCCGCCGGGCTCCCAGCCGGTGACGAGTGTCGAGCCGTCCCAGCTCCAGACGGCGGAGTGCCAGCTCGTGACCGTCGGCGCCGACGTCGCGTACAGGAAGACCGGGCTCTCGAGGTCGGAGATGTCGAATACCGACACTCCGGGGTTCCCGGCGCAGGCGGCACGGTTCACCGAGCCGAGGATCACGCCCATGTCGTGGCAGGCCTGAATGGGCCGATTGTCCGGGCTCGGCATCTGGCCCAGCGAGAAGGAGCCGATAACGCTCGCCGACGCCGGGTCGGATAGCGGAACCTCCACGATATCCTCACGGTTGAACGGCAAGCCCGGGCAGCGATTGCCGAACTTCCCCGGATTCGCCTGAACGCCCGTCCCGCTCACGCTGTTGTAGATGAGGACGCGGCTCCGGGCCGGGTCGGGCACGACCGTGTGCGTGTGCGACCCGCAGTCGAGCGGGACCGACTTGACGAGCTGGATGTCGTTCAGGTCGCTGATGTCGAAGATCTGGATGCCTTCGAAGCCGGTACACGGTGACGTCGCTGGCGCGCAGTCGGCCCCCGTCGGATTCCCGGACTGGCTCTCCTCGGTGCACTGATCCGTCACCTGCGGCGAGTCGACCGAGCGAAATACGAGGTTCCCGTACACGCCGATGTCTCCCTGCGGGCTGACGCACGTGAAGAAGGCGAGCTCTCGAGGGTTCCCGGGGGCTCGAATGTCGATGACGCGGAAGCCGTCGTAGCGGCCCTGGATGACGGTCTTCCCCCAGAACGCCAGGTCGGTGTTGCGCGTGTCCCACGGAACGTCGCCCGGCCCGACGGGCGGCGGCCCGGTGACGGCACCGGCACGCAGGCTCGAGCCGAGCAGGTGCATGTTCTGGCTATGCGGCCGGTCGGGTGTGTCGTCCGGCGGCGCGGCCGCGGCCGCGTATGCGACGGTGGCGGCGATCGTGCAGACGACAGCGAGGATCGGCAGAGCCCTTCGCTTTCCGGGTCGCATGAGCAAATCTCCTCCCCTTGGGAGGGCGACCGCCGAGCCACGCGTTCCGGGTAGTACTCGCAACGAGCCCGAGCGATGCGCCCATTCATTCAGACGCCACGATGCTATGACGCTCGAGCGCTAGCGGTCAACTCGACTCGGGCGATTCGAGACGGGACCTAGCCCCGCGCCTACGCTCGCGGAGTGTCGGAGACTTCCGTTGCGCGAGCCGACGAGCCGAGAGCTGCGTGGGCGTCGACGAGAAGCTCGTACGAGCGGAGCCGCGCCAGGTGGTCGTGGATCGCGGCGGCGACGATCAGCTCGTCGGGGGCGGTCTCGTCGATGAAGCTCTCAAGGGCATGCCGCACAGTCACGCCCGAGCCGATGAACGAGCGGCTCAGCATCGCCGCTACCTGCCGCTTCTCGTCCGGCGTCCAGTAGGTCTCGATGTCGGCGATCGGTGGCGGCAATCGGCCCCGCACACCGCGAAACACGTTCGCGAACGACTGCTGCACCGAGGTGAACAGCCGGCGCGCCTCCGGATCGTCGTCGGCCGCGATGACGTTCGCCGCGACGATCGCGTAGGGCTGCTGCAATTGCTCGGAGGGTCGGAACTCGCTGCGGTAGGTCTCGAGCGCCGGGAGCAGCGCCGCCGGGGCGAAGTGGGACGCGAACGCGTAGGGAAGGCCGAGTGCGGCCGCCAATCGGGCACCGTAGAGGCTCGAGCCGAGAATCCAGAGCGGGACGTGGGAGCCCGCGCCCGGGATCGCCCGCACCGACTGGCCCGGACGGTCTTCGCCAAGCAGCGCCCGGAGCTCGAGGACGTCCTGTGGGAACCTGTCGGCGCTGTTGACGTCGCGGCGGAGCGCGAGCGTCGTTCGTTGGTCGGTGCCGGGCGCGCGGCCGAGGCCGAGGTCGATCCGGCGTGGGTGCAGCGCTTCGAGCGTCCCGAACTGCTCGGCGATCACGAGCGGCGCGTGGTTCGGCAGCATCACTCCGCCGGCACCGACCCTGATGCTGTTCGTTCCCGCCGCGACGTGCGCGATCACGACTGCCGTCGCCGCGCTCGCGATGCCGCTCAGGTTGTGATGCTCTGCGAGCCAGAACCGGCGATACCCCCAGCGCTCGGCGTGCTGTGCCAGGTCGAGCGAGTTGCGCAGCGCGTCACCCGGCGTCCCACCCTCGACGATCGGCGCGACGTCCAGGATCGAGATGGGAGGCGCGAGATGCTCGGGCTTGATCACACAGCGCCCTGTGTCAAACGCGTCTCACAAGACCTGCGGCCGCGCGATTCACTTCAGATCCTTGTTCGACTCCATGTCGAACCACATGGCGAAGAGCGTGAACTGCGACCCCGAGATCAGCAGCAGCGCGATCAGGCCGGCCGTCGCGGCGGTGATCTCGTTGCCGAGCAGCCGCCGCACGCTGACACCGACGCCGAGCGCGAGCCCGAGCAGGCTCATCAGCAGCCCGAGCGCGTAGAAGAAGACGAGCGGGTGGAAGTCGCGGATCACGTACTTCTCCCGCAGGCGCCAGAAGAAGGCGCGCACCAGGAGCCACGAGATCCGCGGGATCACGCGGCGCAGCCGGATGCCCGAGCGCTCGCCCACGCCGTAGATCGGCCGCGAGGGGAAGTCGCGCACGCGTGCGTTCCACACGTTCAGGTGCACGAGCAGGTCGTTGGGGAAGCCGTAGCCGCGGTAGAGCTTGCGCAGGTCGATCTGCTCCAGGATCGGGAGCGCGATCACGGTGTACCCGGACTGGGAATCCGCCACGTGCCAGTAGCCGGAGGCGACCTTCGTAAGTAGCGACAGCACCGCGTTGCCGAGGTAGCGCGTGCGCGGGATGAGCCGCCAGGCCTCGCCACTGATCAGCCGGTTCGCCTTCGCGTAGTCGACCTCGCCGCGGGCGACGGGGGACGCGAGCCGCTCGAGGTCCTCAGGCGGCATCTGGTTGTCGGCGGCCATGACGGCTGTCACGTCCACGCGATCGGCCACGGCGCGCTCGTAGCCCGTCACGATGGCAGCGCCCACACCGCCCCGGTGCGCGCGCCGCAGCACCTCCACGCGCGGGTCGCCTGTCGCGCGGGCCCGCTCGGCCGTGCCGTCGCGCGAGGCGTCGTCGACGACGTAGACGCGGTCGACGAACGCGGGGATGCCCGCGAGCGTCGTCCCGATCAGCGCCTCCTCGTCGTGGGCGGGGACGACGACGGCGACGCTCTTGCCGGCGAGCACCGAGCCTCAGGCCGCGCGTGCGCGCCGCGCGCGGAGCGGCTCCCACGCGAGCGCGGCAAAGAGGCCGAGGATGAGCCCGATCACGGCCGCGGCGAGCACAGAGGTGCGCGTGCTGCGGGCCGTCGTCTCCGCGGCGCGCGCGGGCGCGATCACGTAGCTGCGCTCGATCGTGTTCGCGAGCGAGAGCAGCTGGCCGATGTCGAGCAGCCTGTCCTCGATCGTGGCCTGGCGTGCCTCTGCCGCCGAGATCTGCGACTGGAGGTTCGTGATCAGGATCAGGCGCTCGATATCGCCGAGGCCCCGGTTCTCGAGGGCCTCCCCCTGCAGACGTCGAGCGATCTCGAGACGATCGACGACCCCGCCCAGGTTCCGCCGCGCCAGCCTGCGGCGCTCACGGAGCGTCTGGATCTTGCTGTCGACGTACGGGGACACGTTCCTGATCACGCGCGCCGTCAGCACGTCCGCCGCCCGCTCGATCTTGCGCGGGGCCGAGCCCTGCACCGTGATGTAGAGCACCGAGCCCGATCCCGTGCCGCGCCCGGTGACGCCCGACTGGCGGGCCGGCTCAGAGCTCACCTTGCCGCGGAGCTGCCCGGGCCGCAGGCCGCTGCGGCGCGCCGCCTCCGCGATTGCGACCTCGGAGCGGATGATGGCGGAGATGGCGTTCGGGTTCGCGGCCAGGTTCTGCGGGATCTGGCCGCTTCCGCTCGGGAAGATCGGCTGGCCGACGAAGAGGAGAGTCTGCGCCCGGTAGAAGGTGCCGCCGCCGAGCGAGAGGGCATAGCCGACCGCGACGCCCGCGACGACGCCCAGGACGGGCAGCCACCAGCGCGCCGCAATCGCGCGGCCGAGCCGGCCGACATCGACCTCCTCCTCCTCGGGAAGTG
>Ga0183260_10000722_pt1 | contig 28153 bp, 27 predicted proteins | sample AntDrymUQ4972206_2_FD_129768 | JGI IMG/M metagenome (GOLD analysis project Ga0183260, IMG submission 129768) | Polar desert sand microbial communities from Dry Valleys, Antarctica - metaG UQ497 (22.06) (version 2) (version 2) | ecosystem: Environmental > Terrestrial > Soil > Desert | place... | reverse complement strand
GCCCTCGTCGCGAAGCCGACGGTATTCCGGTGCGTGATAAGCGGTGACATCGTCTTTGCGATAGGGGAGACCTTCGAGGATCACCGGCCAGGGGCCGGCCGACTCCGGCGTGTAGAGCGTGCCAGAGAGCCGAACGCCGTCGGACATGGTTATCCACTCATCGATCTTCTCCGCCACCGGCATGCTCCTTTCAGAACCCATCCCCTTTGAGGGCTGATTGTTGGCAAAGAACCCGACGACGCCAAACCGACCTTGCGGTAGAGGTGGAGATTATCAACCAGCGCGACAGTCCCTTGACTAATGCAGGGCGTTACCAGAGGACCGTTGGGTCGACCACCTCGAGCCGCTTGAAGGCCTTCTTGTAGAAACCGCGATCGCGGGTTAGCAGCCGGTCGGCCTGGGAGGCGGCATGGGCTCCGATCAGGAAATCGGCGATCACCCGAGCGCGGCGGCCCCCCCTGCGACGATACGCTCGCCACGCCAGGCCGGCACTTGCGGCGGTCGAACGATCCAGAGGACTGAAGGCAATCCCAAGCCCGTCCAGGGTCTCCTGAGCGCTCTCGGATGAGGGAAACCACGCAACGGTTTCCGCCCACACGAACTCGCAAGCCACGACGCTTCCCTCGGACAGACAAGCCCGCAGGGCGTCACCCGACCCCACACCGAACTGAGGGTCGGGGCCGAAGACATCCAGCAGAATGTTCGTGTCGACGGCGGTTATCAATCCGGCCCTTCACCGCCGCGCAGCTCCGCCAGCAGCTCATCTGTCGGCCGGTTGAGCTTGAGCACTCCGTAGGCGGCGTCGACGGGATCGCGGGCCGACACTTTCGTCGCAACGAGGTGCCCCTGCTGTTCCTGCCAGTCGAGGTCCGTACCGGGCCGAATGCCCAAACGATCCCTCAGACCCTTCGGTATGGTGACCTGGCCTTTCTCGGAGACCCTGGTTTTCATACCGTAATCGTAGTTATTCCTACCAATATGGTCAAACGCATGCTCGAGCTGAGTAGTATCGCTTTTCTTTACACGGCTAGGGGAGGTTGCGGATGAGCAAGGGCTTGCTTGCCAGGTTGTCCGATGGGGTCGTGCTCGGGGACGGCGGCTATCTGCTCGAGCTGGAAAAGCGCGGCTATGTCCAGGCGGGGCCCTTTACTCCAGAGGTCAGTCTCACTCACCCCGACGCCCTCGCGGAGCTTCACAGGGAGTTCATGCGTGCCGGTGCAGAGGTCCTGCAGGCGCTCACCTTCTACGCCAGCGAGGACAAGCTGGCCACGGTCGGGCTTTCCGGCAAGGTCGACGACATCAACCGCGCCGCGGTCGCGGTGGCCCGGACGGTTGCCGACGAAGGAGACGCACTCGTTGCCGGCAACCTCAGCCTCACCTGGGTCTACGAGCCCGATGACCGGAAGTCACACGAGCGCGTCCGCGGGTTGTTCGAAAGGCAGCTCGAGCTCCACACCGAGGGGGGGGTCGATCTCGTTGTCGGGGAGACGTTCAGCTGGCTGGGAGAGGCCCTGATCGCCACCGAAGCTGCGAAGACGACGGGTCTGCCGGTCATGACCACGATGTCGTTCGAGGACAAGCCCTTCGCCAAGGAGGGTGACTCGCCGGCCGAGTGCGCCCGCAAGCTGGTCGACGCCGGCGCCGATATCGTAGGGGTTAACTGCCTGCGCAATCCCGAGTACACGCTCCCGCTGGTAGAAGAGATGCGCGGCGCCGTCGACGGCTATATCGCGGCCCAGCCGGTCGCCTACCGGACTGCGCCCGACCTTCCCGACTTCACTTCGAACCCTGAGTTCCCCCTCGACCTCGACCCTCTGCAGCTGCCGCGCCGGGTGATGGCCGACTACGCCCTTGCCGCCCGCAACATGGGGATCAACTACATCGGTTCGTGCTGCGGCTCGGTTGCGTCACACGTCAAGGCGATGGCGCAGGCGCTCGGCAAGCTGACCGAAGCCGAGCGAGAGTGGCGGACGGCGGGCAAGCCGATGTCGGCCTACGAGTACTACGGGCACGACGGCTAGCGGCCGTCACATTCTTCAGGCGCGCTTGCGGGCCGGGTCGAAGAAGGGCAGCGGCGTGACGATCGCATCCACTGTTCCCCGGCGCGCCTCGACGGTCCACTCCACCCCGAGCCGGGTGCCGGGCTCCGAGCAGGCGGCGGGAACCGATCCGAGGGCGATGCTCTTCTTGAGCGTGGGACTCCAGGTCCCGCTGGTGGCGCGCCCAATCTGGCGGCCGTCGAGATAGACGGGCACCGGCGTCCGCCACGCGGTCGCCGATACCTGAGGGGGCAATCCCTGCTTGCGGTGAAGCGTCTCGATCGCGTCCCAGTCGAGCTCGAGGCCCACAAGGCGGCGGGCCGGCCCCCCGGCGGCCTGCTCGGCCTCCAGAGCGCGTCGCCCCACGAACTTGGCCTCCTTCTTGAAGTTCACGAGACGCCCGAGCCCTATCTCGAAAGGCGAGTACGACTGCTCCGGGATCAGGGCATGGCGTGAGCTGAAGAAGTCGACCTCGATCAGGATCAATCCGGCCTCGAGGCGGGCGACGTCAAGGGCCAGCATCCCCGCGGGGCGCAACCCGTACGGCCTCCCGGCCTCCATCAGCGCATCCCACACCTCCACGGCGCTCCCGGCGGGGATCCACAGCTCGTAGCCCAGGTCGCCGGTGTACCCGGTCCTCGACACGTCGATCTCGATCCCTCTGATATTGGCGGGCCGCCTCCCGAAGTAGGGGAGGTCGCTGAACGACTCCCCTGAGGCGGCTTCGAGGACCCCCCGGGACAGGGGCCCCTGGAGGGCCACCGCCGCCACCGACTCACTCACGTCCTCGATGGCTACCTGCAGTCCGGCTGCGTTCAGGTTGAACCAGCGCAGGGAGGGGTCCGCCGAGGTCCAACGGAAGCTCGAGTCATCGAGCCTGGCGATCGTCCCGTCGTCGATGACCCTGCCGTCCTCGTCGCACCAGCAGGTGTATACGACACCACCGGCTTTGATCTTGGTGGCGTCGCGCGTTATCACCCTGTCGACCAGGCGCTCGGCGTCCGGGCCCGAGACCCGGTACTTGTAGAGCGGCGAAACATCGATCACTGCCGCGGCCGTGCGGATTGCGGTGTACTCGACGTCGTGATGGTCGGAGTAGAGGCTTGCAGCGAAGTAGCCTGCCCAGTCGCGCCACTCGAGTCGCTGGTTCATGGGAGCGGTACGCGAATAGAAGGCGGTACCGACGCTCACAGAGCTGTTCCTCCTCGTCTTGTCGGTTGGCCAGACGGCCTGCCGCGTGTGGGCCCCGCACCAAGGTGCGTCGGCGCTAGAGTACTTCGGGTCCATCGGGTGGAACGCCCGCCTCGCAGTGCGAAAGGTGAACCACCGGCGTCAAGAGCCTAAGGGGTTACATGAGCAGCGGGGTTACATGAGCAGCCGGTACGACGCAGTCATCATCGGGGGAGGCCACAACGGCCTCACCAGCGCCGCCTATCTGGCGCGCGCCGGGTGGCGCGTCGTGGTTCTCGAACGACGCCACGTCCTCGGCGGTGCAGCGGTGACCGAGGAGATCTTCCCGGGGTTCCGTTTCACCGTTGCCTCCTACGTCGTGAGCCTCTTGCGCCCCGAGATCATCAGGGAGCTCGAGCTGCCCCGGCACGGCCTCAGCATTCTGCCGCTGGACGGGACATTCACGCCGCTGGACGACGATTATCTGTGGCGCGTCGACGACCATGCCAAGACCCAGAGGGAGCTCCGGCGCTGGTCGCGCGCCGATGCCGAGGCCTACGATGAGTACGGCCTCCTGATGGTGGAGATGGCTCGCTTCATCAAGCCGATCCTTTCGGTCGTCCCCCCCGATCCATCGCGTCTCAGGCCGGGCGAATGGCTGCCGATCGCAGGGCTGGCGTGGGCATTCTCCAAGCTGCCCGAGGCCCAGCAGGCGGTCTTCATCCAGCTCATGACGATGAGCGCCGCGGACTTCCTGGACCAGTGGTTCGAGACAGATCCGCTCAAGGCCACCATGTCTGCCTCTGGAGTCATCGGAACCTTTCAGGGAATTCGTTCGCCGGGCACGGCCTACGTGCTGCTGCACCACTACATGGGCGAGATCGACGGCGCCTTCCGCTCGTGGGGCATCCCGCGCGGCGGCACCGGCGCCATCAGTGAGGCGATCGCGGCATCGGCGCGCACGGCGGGGGCCGAGATAAGGACCTCGGCGCCGGTGGCGCAGATCCGGATTCAGGGTGATGCGGCCACGGGCGTCGTCCTCGAGTCCGGAGAGGAGATCGACGCGCGGGTGGTTCTGTCGAGCGTGGATGTCAAGCGGACGTTCCTCGACATGGTCGAGCCGGGGATCCTCGAGCCGGACTTCGTCGATGAGATACGGCGCTACAAGTTCCGGGGTTCTTCGGGCAAGGTGAACCTGGCATTGGACGGGCTTCCCGACTTCACCTGCTTGCCCGGTATGGGGGACCACCTGCGCGGCGCCATCAGCTTCTCGCCGAGCGTCGACTATATGGAACAGGCCTATGACGACGCCAAGTACGGACGCTTCAGCCGGCGGCCCTATGTCGACACCATCATCCCGACGCTGGTGGACCCGTCGATGGCGCCGCCGGGCAAACACATCATGAGCTGCTTCGTGCAGTACGCGCCCTACAACCTCGCCGATGGCGATTGGGATTCACAAAAAGAGGCGTTCGGCGACGCCGTCATCGACACCATCGCCGAGCGCGCTCCCAACATCAAAGACATCATCCTCCATCGTCAGGTGCTCACGCCCCTCGACATCGAGCGCGACTTCGGTCTTACCGAGGGCAACATCTTTCAGGGCGAGCTGAGCCTCGAACAGCTCTTCTTCAACCGCCCGGCACCGGGTTGGGCTCGCTACCGCACCCCGCTCGAGGATTTGTGGATGTGCGGCTCGGCCACCCACCCGGGCGGGGGGATCATGGGCGCGCCCGGACGCATAGCCGCCCTCGAAGTGCTCCGGGCCCACAGGAGTCAAGCGTGAGCCTCCATTACGACGCCGTGGTGATCGGCGCGGGTCACAACGGACTGGTGGCCGCGGGCTACCTTGCACGCGGAGGCCTCAGAACAATCGTGATCGAGCGCGCCGAACGAATCGGCGGGGCTCTCGGGACCACCGACGAGTTGGCTCCGGGCGTGCGGGTCCCGACGCTGGCTCATTCGGTCGGCCGTCTGGCGCCGTCGGTTGCCAAGGACTTGAGGCTGTATGACCACGGCCTTCGCTTGATCCAGCCCGAGGTGCGGGCGTGGGCGCCTCAACCCGACGGACGCGCCGTCACCCTCTGGGGAGACGCCGGGCGCACCGCAGAGGAGTTGCGCCTCTGGTCGGCTCACGACGCAGACGCCTATCCGGCCTTCGACGCCCGGGTGCGCGCCCTGGCCAAGGTGCTCGGGCGGCTCGATGAGCTGACTCCACCGAGCGCGGCCACCCTGTCCGCCGAGGGCGCACTCGGCGCCATGCGCCTGGTCCAGGCGTTCCGTGGTCTGGAGCGCAAGGACGCCCAGACCCTCTTGCGCGTCCTGCCGATGGACGCGGCGGATTTCGTCGCTGAGCACTTCGACACCGACGCGCTGCGCGCTCTTCTTGCGTTCAGGGGGGTGCTCTACGCGTCGATGGGGCCGTGGTCGGCCGGAACCACGGCCGTGCTCCTGGGTGATTCCGCCGGCAACGAGGGTGGCGCGCCGGGTCCGGCCGTCTTCGTGGAAGGGGGCCCCGCCGCTCTCGCTGCGGCCCTGGCGTCGGCGGCCCGTTCGTTCGGGGTTCAGATCCGAACGGGGGCCGAGGTGACATCGATCACGGCCGATTCCGAGGGCAAGGCCTCCGGTGTGGCGCTGGTCTCCGGCGAGGAGATCGAAGCAGGGGTGGTTATCTCCGGCGCCGACCCCAAGCGCACCCTGCGGCTTGTCGACCCGGTCGAGCTCGGGCCGACCCTGCGCTGGAGGGGCGAGAACATCCGCACCCCCGGGGCGACCGCCAAGGTCAATCTCGTCCTTGGGGACGTGCCGCGCTTTCCGGCCCTGGGCGCGGACGGCGACCTGCAGCGCCTGCAGGGCAGGGTCGTCCTCGCCCCTTCGATCGACTGGATCGAGGGCGCCTTCGACGCGACGAAGTACGGACGGATCCCCGAATCACCTCCCATGGAGGCGACCTTCCCGACGCTCGTGGACCCGCAACTGGCCTCTGGCGGGCGCCACGTCATGAGCGTCATCGTGCAGTACGCCCCCTACGATCTCGAGAGTGGCTGGGCCACCGGCAGGGACGACTTCGGCGACAGGGTGGTCAAGACCCTCGACGGCTTCGCGCCGGGCATAGCCGACCTGGTCCTCGAGCGACAGGTGATCACGCCCCGCGACCTCGAACGCGACTACGGTCTTACGGGGGGCCATGCGCTCCACGCGGAGCCTTCGCTGGACCAGTTCTTCGCCTGGAGGCCGCTCTGGGGCCACGCAGACTATCGGATGGGCATCCCCGGGCTCTACCTGTGCGGATCGGGAGCGCACCCCGGCGGAGGCATCACGGGGCGGCCGGGCGCCAACGCAGCCCGCGAGGTCCTGGCCGACCACCGCAGGCGGCAGCGCCGGGCCGAGTGACCCTCAGGATTCTTCCGGTCCCTGCGCCGTCCTGAGGCGTACACGCCCTCCGCTGCCTTTCAAGAACCTGGGACCTGCTGCCGAAGCTACGCCTATGAAAGTCTCAGACTCCGGGAGTGGTGAGGGCCACGGAGGGAAGAGCGTCCTCAGGTGGCTCTGGGCCCTGTCGGTCGCCGGCGCGACGGGTTTGTATTTCCTCCTGCCGGCGCCGTGGCCCGATTTCGTCTACTCGTCTGTGGGCGCCCTCTCTGTTGGCCTGATCGTCGCCGGCGTTCGGTTCTTCCGCCCCTCGAATCCCTGGGCCTGGTACCTGATCGCAGCCGGGCACGGGATGACCGTGCTGGCCGACATCGCCTACTACCTCTACGAGCCCCTCACGGGTTCGAACCCTCCCTATCCCTCCTTCATCGACGCCGTCTATCTCGGTTTGTATCCGCTCACGGTGATGGGGCTCCTTTTGCTCGTGCGAAGCCGGTCGCCGGGGCGGGACCGAGCAGCGTTGATCGACGCCTTGATCATCGCAACGGCGGGCGGCCTGTTGGCCTGGGAGTTCTTGATCGCTCCCTACGCATCCGATACGGCCCTCACTTTCCAAGAAAAAATCGTCTCGATTGCCTACCCGTGCATGGATGCGCTGTTGTTGGCTGTGGCCGCACGCCTCGTTGCGGGGGCCGGTCTTCGCGGCCTCAGCTACCACCTGCTCATGTCTTCCTTTGTGTTGACCCTCATGGCCAACGCGGCTTACGGGGTCATGATTCTGGCCGGCAGCTACAGACCGGGTAGCCTGCTCGATTCCGTCTGGCTGCTGGCCTACGGGCTCGTGGCGGCTGCGGCACTTCATCCGTCCATGCGCCGGCTATCCGAGGCAGCCCCGTCGGCTTACACCAAGCTCACAAGAGAACGTCTCGCGGCCCTTTGCGATTGCGTCTCTTACAGCCCCCGTCGCCTTCGGTGTCCAGTCGGCCCTGGGGAACCTGGTCCATCCTTCTGTGTTCGTCGTTAGTTGCGTGGTGCTGTTCCTGCTCGTTCTGATGCGGGCGTGGGGCCTTGTCCGGGAGGTCGAGACAAAGGCTGATCGTCTGGAAGAACAGACTGGCCGCCTCGAGAAACAAGGCCGCAAGTTGACCTCGTCCCTCGAACAACGCGACGCGCTGGAGAATCAGTTGAAGCACCTTGCTTTTCATGATTCCTTGACCGGTGTTGCGAACCGGGCATTGTTCGACGACCGGCTCGAGCACGCGGTTTCCCGGTCCAACCGATCGAACGAAGCACTGACAGTGTTGTTTATCGATCTGGATGCCTTCAAATCGGTCAACGACAGACTGGGGCATGCCGCTGGAGATGCCGTACTGGTGGAGGTCGCCGGTCGGCTGGAGGCATGCCTGCGTCAGACCGATACCCTGGCGCGCTTCGGTGGTGACGAGTTTGCGATCTTGATCGATGGCGATGGCCCGCCCGGCGCTACCGCTGTTCGGTCACGCATCGAGGCGGCCATGGCCGACGCCGTCGTCGTCGGCGAAGAGGCTCTCGAGATCCGGGCCAGCGTCGGGATAGGGACCAGCCGGCCGGGGTGCACGGCTTCCGAGCTGCTCGCCGAAGCCGATGCGGCCATGTACGAAGCGAAGGACCCCGGCGGGGCGCGGGTCTGACGATCCCGGGCGGGCAGCCACAACCTTCTTGGCCCGGCCGCGCTCGGCGATCAGCATGATTGCAAGCTCGGCATAGTCGCGGCCGAAAGGGTGCCGATCTCCTCTTTCATGGGTTTGGCGAGGGCGGGGGCGGCACCCGCGCTCGGACCCAGTCGTGCGTCTCTAGCGCAGCAGCTCCGTGTCGGGGCGTTCGATAAGATGCCCGAGCCGCTGCAGAAATCGTGCCCCCTGGAGGCCGTCCACCGCCCGGTGGTCGGCCGCCAGACCGAAGGTCACGCTTCGCCCTGGATCGCCGCGCATGCGCCCCACGCTGAGGATCGCCACCTGCGGCGGGTCGATCACGGGCTGGAAGGCGTCGATGCCGAACGCGCCGAGGTTGGTGACCGTGAACGTGGCGCCGAGCGTCTCGTCGGGGCGCAGCCGGTTCAGCCGCGCCGCTTGAGCGAGCTCGCCCACACGCCGGGACGTGATCTTGAGATCGGCTTTCTGCGCCCCCCGGAGGACGGGGACGATGAGGCCGGCGTCGGTCGCCATGGCCACACCGACGTTGACGTCGGCGAACCGCTCGATGCCGCCGTCGACCCAGTGCGCGTTGAGCTCGCCGTGATCCCCGAGGGCGAGAGCTGCTGCCCGCACTATCAGGTGGGTGACGCTGAGAGGCTCTCCCCAGGCCATCGAAAGCTCCCGGCGCGCCCTCTCAGCCGCAGTGAAGGAGACGTCGGAGAAGAGGGTGAACTGAGGAATCGACCCTGCCGCTGACATTCGGCGCGCCATGGCGCCGCGCACTCCGGTGGGACGCTCCCGCTGTCCGCCGCCTCCGGGGCCGTCTCTGTCCGATTGCGGCGCGACCGGCTCCGGGTGGGTCCCCGGGCCGCTCGCTGCGGCGACATCGTCGGTGGTGATACGCCCCTTAGGCCCAGAGCCCCTCAGGGTGGTGAGGTCGACGCTTCGATTTCTGGCCATCTTCCGGGCCGCAGGTGAAGCACGCAGACGCCCGTCCGACCCACGCCGTCCGTCCTCGGCGCCCGGGCCGTCCGCGGGACCGCTCGGCGAAGCCTCGGAGGTCTCGGCGCCGGCCCGATCGTCCCCCGCTGGAGAATCCGGGGGCATTGCCGCATCGGTGGCGGGTACTTGCTCCCCTTCGGCCAGGATCACCCCGATGGTGGTGCCGACGCTCACAGTCAGACCCGCTTCCACGAGGATCCCCATGCGCCCGTCCTCGGGCGCCTCGACCTCCATCTCAACCTTGTCGGTCATGATCTCGGCCACCGGGTCTCCGGCTTGAACCTCGTCACCTTCGGCGACCACCCACTTGACGAGCTCGCCTTCGGTCATCGTCATCGATGACTTGGGCATGACGATTTCGCGCACGCTGAAGGTCCCTACCCCGCCAGAATCTCGACGGCGGCTTTCACGATGTCCTCTTCCTGCGGAACAACGCCCTTCTCGAGCCCGGGGTTGTAGGGGATGGGGGTCTCCATTCCGGCCAGTCGCTTGACCGGAGCTTCCAGGAAATCGAACGCGTCGCTCTCGGTGACCGTCGCTGCGATCTCACCGCCGAAGCCACCCGTGAGCGGTGATTCGTGCACAACCAGTAGACGGCCCGTCTTAGCCACCGATTCGACAATCGTGCTGCGGTCGAGTGGCCGAAGGGTGCGCACGTCGATCACCTCGGCGTCGATGCCTTGGTCTTTGAGCGAGCCGGCAGCGTCCAGCGCTTTCGGCACCATGGCGGACCAGCACACGATCGAGACGTCCTCGCCCTCCTGCGCCACCGCGGCGCGACCGAGACCGCCGCTGGAACTTTCGGTCCGGACCTCGCCTTTGGTCTTGTAGAGGAGCTTGTGCTCCAGGAACACAACCGGGTTGGGATCCGCGATTGCCGCAGTCAGCAGATCTTTGGCATCGGCTGCGTTCGAGGGCATGACGATTTTCAAGCCGGGGACGTTGGCAAGCCATGACTCGATGGATTGCGAGTGCTGAGCGGCCGCTCCGGTGCCCGAGCCGGTTGGCGCCCGGAGGACCAGCGGAACCTGCGCCTTGCCTCCGTACATGAAGTGCAGCTTTGCAGCCTGATTGCAGAGTTGATCCATCGCATTTGCAGTGAAGTCCGAGAATTGCATCTCGGCGACGGGTCTCATCCCGACGAGTGCTGCGCCGACTGCAATTCCGACTATGCCGACTTCCGAGATGGGCGTGTCGCGTACCCGGTCGGCCCCGTATTTCTCGAGAAGCCCGGTCGTCACGCCGAAGGCGCCCCCGTAGACTCCGATGTCCTCTCCCATCAGGAACACAGCATCGTCGGAGGCCATGGCGCCGTCGAGCGCTTCCCTGATCGCCTCGGCATAGGTAATGGAACGCGCCTCAGGCATATGTCTCATCCTCGATGCCGACGAGGGTCGGGTCCGGTCCCGACCGCGCCTCCTCGATGGCGGTTGAGATCTTCTGCTTGGCGTCCTCGGCGATGCGATCTGCGGTGGCCGCGTCGAGTAGCCCGGCCTCGATGACAACGCGCGCAAAGCGCTGCGTGGGATCCTTGTCGCGCCATTGCTTGATCTCTTCGCGAGTGCGGTACAGGTTCTGGTCGCTCTTGGAATGTCCTTTGTGCCGGTAGGTCAGACATTCGATCAGGGTCGGGCCTTCGCCGGAGCGGGCCCGCTCCACCGCTCGCCCGGCCTCCTCTTTGACCGCGATCACGTCGTTGCCGTCGATGGTCACGCCGGGGAATCCATAGGCATCGGCGCGCCGTGACAAGCGGTCGATCGCAACGGCTTTCGTCCATGCCATCGACATTCCATAGTGATTGTTCTCGCAAATGAAGATGACGGGAAGCTTCCATATCGCTGCCATATTGAGTGCTTCGTGAAAGGCTCCTTCGTTGGCGGCGCCATCGCCGAAGAAGCACTCGACGACACGGTCGGAGCCACGTTGTCTGAGAGCGAGAGCGGCGCCTGCGGCTATCGGTATGGAGCCGGCCACTATGCCGTTGGCGCCCAGATTCCCGGCATCGAGGTCGGCGATGTGCATCGACCCACCGCGGCCCCGGCAGTAACCGGATTCCTTGCCCAACAGCTCCGCCAGCATCAGCGTCACGTCTGCACCCTTTGCGATGCAATGCCCGTGGCCGCGATGTGTGCTGGTGATGTAGTCGCCCTGCTCGAGTGCCGCTATGGCGCCCGTTGCGCTCGCCTCCTGCCCGATCGAGAGATGCATCGTCCCGTGCAGGAGGCCTCGCGCGAACAGATCGTCGACGGCCTCTTCGAACCGGCGGATCGTCCACATCGTGGTCAAAAGCTCAGTGGCTTCGGTCCGGTTCAACTCGCCAACGTCTCCCACGAAACCTCCTCGATGCCGAAAGTGTCGAGATGCTCCTGCATGTGCCAGGCCTTGCAGAGGACACTGGTCTCGTCCACCTCGACATCATCGAATGTGAGAGCGCTCCCTTGAGCTACTTGCTTTACTACCTTCGCGCCCTCGGCCAGCCCCATCGGCACCAGGTTGCGCTCGCGCGCCTGGACGGCGGGCCAGGCGAAGCCGAATACCTCCTCGCCTCCGATGCCGCTGATCAGGTCCCCGGGGGTGAGGTCTCGTTTCGCAGTCGCCCCGAGCTCGGCCATGTGGTGTTCGGGCACGAGAGTAGCTCGGTTGTTCTTTACCGCTTCGACGATGCTCACCGGAATCTCGAGGTTGGCGAGATGGAACGGGCGAATGAGAGACCAATAGGGGCCGGTACCCACGCTCAGATACCGGAGGTCCGATGCAACGTCGGTGTCATCGGTGGTGACGACGACGAAAACGCCGGGAGCGACATCTCCGGTCACATAGTCGACCACTCCCCGCTGCGACAGGATGCCGCCGTCCTCTACGGGGCAGAAGGTTGTCGCGAGATCAGCCGTGTCGGCCATGGGGCCGTGCATCCCCGGCACGTCCAGTGCCAGTCCGGTCGCGTTGGCCAGCGCGGTCATCTCGCACATCGTCTTGGTCCCGTCTACGAACGCAGCCAACATACGCGGGTTCATGCCCTTGGCCACTGCTTCCGCTCGCACGCTGGAAGGGGTGGCCCTGAAGTCCAGTGGGTTGTTCTTGCCTTTCCCGGCGGCGACGACCTCGAGGCCGATGGTGCGACAGAGGTCGACCAGGCCCCAGGCGACCGCGGGCTCGTCGCCGGCGCCGATTGTGTAGATCTTGCCCGAGAGTGCGAACATCCGCCGCAGCAGCCGGCCGACGGTGACATCGGCTTCGACGTTCATCGAAACGAGATGCTTCTTGGCGAACGCGGCGCCCAACCCGACCCGGGCCCCGACCTCGGGGACCCCCGTGGCTTCGACCACCACGTCCACGGGAAGGTGGGGGATTAGCTCGGGATCGGAGGTGATCACCGTGCGCCCCTCGCTCACTGCGCCGGCAGCGACGTCGGCGTCGTCTACCTGAAGAGGCTTGCCCGCGCCGGTGCGTGCGAGCGCCCGGGTCGTCCGTTCGAGGTCGACGTCTGCGAGTGCCACGATCTCCAGGCCGGGCAGGTGGGAGCATTGACTGACGATGCCCGCCCCCATCTGGCCGACTCCGACAAGGCCGATGCGGATCGGCGCGCCGGCCTTGGCGCGCCGGTGCAGGTATCCTGAGTTGGAGCCCCTCATTCTCTGTGGTCCATGTCCCAGCTTCCTGTGGCGCTTCGGCGGGAGCCACTTGACGTCCTCACATCTGCTGACTTCACGTCTGCTGACTTCACAATCTGTCCAACTTCACATCTGTCCAACCGATTTCACATTTGAACGTATCACCCGCCCCAAACCGGGGCAAGCGTGCGATACTGAGGATGGAGGGATGACATGGGTCGCACCGTCGCAGTGGTTCTCGGCGCAGGCAGTGGAGAGCGCGCGCGACACGCCGTCAACAAGGTCTATCTCGACCTTGACGGGCTTCCGATCATTGCCCGGGCCGTGCGGCCCTTCATCGACCACCCGGACATAGATGAGACCTATGTCGTGGCCGCGCCGGGCGAGCTCGGGAAATGCGCCGAGGTCCTGAGGAACGCCGGCTGCGTCGTTCACGGAATCCTTCCGGGTGGGGCCACCCGGCATGCATCCGAGGCAGGCGCCGTGGAGCACTTCGCAGCTCGCATCGAGAGCGGAGATATCGATCTCGTTCTTATCCACGACGGAGCGCGTCCCATCTATCACGGCGCCTCGCTGGCCACCCTGTTGGACCGGGCACGGAAAGGAGGGGGAGCGATATGCGGCGTGCCACTGAAAGAGGACCTGGTGAGCGTGACAGATCACGGCGTCTCTGGGTGGCGACCGACCGAAGACCTCTGGTGTGCGCAGACCCCTCAGGTGTTCCAGGCCCCCATACTGCTCGATGCCTTTCGTGCGGCGAGGACGGCCGGCTTCGCCGGCACCGACACCGCTTCCACGGTCGAAAGAATGGGACTACCGGTCGAGGTTGTCGAAGGCGATCCACGCAATATCAAGATCACTTTCCCAGAAGACGTGGTTCTGGCTGCGTCCCTGGTCAGGGCGCCGAGATGAGGGGAGGGGGGTTGTGAGGGTCAAGTCGTCGTTGATGTGTCAGAACTGCGGGCGTCAGACCTCGCATGAGTTGCACTACGTGGGCTCGTCGTTGCACGAGATCCGCTGCCTGCAGTGCTCGGCCGAGACCTGGGGCCACCATCACCCGGTGGCCGGCTACATGGGTGAGATGCGGGGGCGCATAGTCACCAAGCCGTGGCGGGTGTTTCGCGAGATGACGAGCGAACCGGCTGCGATCCGGTCACTGTTGCCGCGTGTTGCGAGCAAACCCGTTCGAGTGGTCAGCGAGGTCATCGAAATCCTGCGCTGAGTGCTAGCCTCCGGCCTCGATCCGGATGGTCTGGCCGACTTCGACCTCCGGCAGGGGAACCTCTTCCAGGCATATATCGCCGGGGAGCTCCGGCTCGTCCTTCCCGTTGCACTTGAATATCGCATGGCCGAGAGCCGCGATGTTCTTGTTGGCCACATCGCCCACCGCCGTGATCTTGATGGGATCGTGCGAGCCGAAACAGACCAGGTCGCCCGGCTGCACCTCTTCGAAGGTGTCGTCCGGCCGGTGGATCACGGCGAATTCCCGCAGCTCTTCGGGCGCGTCCTCATTGAAGAGCACGATGATCCGTTCGGCTAGAAACTCCCCCAGGAGGGGGCCGACCGCTGTCACGACCGTCGAGTACCGCACGAGCCGGCGCCCCTATGCCGGTTTTATCTGGTCCGGGGTGACACCTGAGACAAAGATGTCCTCCTTGATGAACATCATCAGCGGGCCTGCCGGGGAGGTGGGGTAGACATCCACCGTGGGAACCTTCTTCATCGGATAGACGCCGACGCGCGCCGTGCCGCCACAGTCGATCACCGCACAGGCAATCTTCTCGAACTTGGCCGAGCTCTTGAAGCCGTCGAACGCCTCACCCCCAGTGAGCTCCGCTATCTTGGCGGCAACCGGGTGGATACCCCCGCCCGTGACGCTGTAGATCAGGGGCTTGTCCTCGGTGGGCGTGATCACGAGCGGGCCGCCCCAACCCCCGCGGCCGGCCTCGATCTTTACCGAGCGATACTCCGCCATGTCCAGTCCTCCCTCTGTTCGCGGACGGCCATCCTACTTGCGGGGCAGTACCGCGGGCGTCCAGGGCGGTACTGCCCAAGTAAGGGTCGCGAGCCCCTCTTGTTCGGGATCAGTCGCCCGAGTAGAGGCCGAAACTGGCGAAGTAGGCGATGATGGTGGCCAGCGGGCCGGTGATCATACGGGAGAACAGGACCGCAGGCACTCCCACTTCGACCGTCTCTGGCTCGGCCTCTCCCAGCGCCAGTCCCACGGGAATGAAGTCACAACCCACCTGAGGATTGATGGCAAACAGCGCAGGCAGGGCGTACTGGGGCGGGATATTGCCTCTTGCTATCTCCGAGCCGAGCAGCGTCCCGATGATCTGGGCGATCACGGCGCCCGGGCCGAGCAGCGGTGAGAGAACCGGCAGGGCGACGATGACCGTGAGGATTATCAACCCGACCACGCTCGACGCCAACGGTGAAAGCGTATCGGCAATGAAGTCGCCGATGCCGGAAGCGTTGATGATTCCGATTACAAGCGAGATGAAGACCATGAATGGGAGGACGTTGCGGAGCACGGTCTCCACTGCGTCGCGGCCTGCCTGGTACAAAGCCCCGACGATGCCTCCGACGCTCCGGCCGATGCGCTCGAGCAATGCTGTGAAGCCCCTCATGCCCTCGCCCCCGGGGCCGTTTCCGCAGAGCTGCCAGCGCCAGCGCCGGCGCGTCGTCCCATCATGATCGCCGTGATGGCTTCAGTCACTATTCCCCTGATGAGGATGACCACCAGTCCCACAAGCAGATAGCGAATGGCCAGATCTCCGAGCGGAAGGTCGAGCCTCGTTATCCCGGCTGCGATCCCCGCATAGACGAACAGCTCTCCGGGGTTGACATGGGGAAAGATGCCCAGGGGCGGGTGCACGAACGACACCGCGGCATCGTAGAAAGCCGGCTTGTAGCGCTCGGGGAGGAATCTACCCATCGTGTAGGCCATCGGATTGGTCAGGAAGAAGACGGCGAGCACCGGCAGGACCAGGTAGCGCAACGGAAGGAAGGCGATGCCCGGCCGCGCTGCGAACACCGCAAAGCGGTCGATTCGCTCCGGACCGATGAACCGAATCAGTGCATTGACGAAGGTCAACAGCACGAGGAGCAAAGGGACGATCCCTGTAAGAAGCGCGACGAAGAAATCGGCTCCTTCCTGGAACAGCCCTATGAAGCTTTCGGCAAGTCGTGCTAGTGCGTCCATGGATCACCCCCTGGAGAGTTGACGGTCTCGTGCTGCCCTTGTTGCTCCCGATGTGCGATCAGAGTGGCGGCGGCGTCGGAGACGGCGCGCTCCACGGTCGAGGCGGGGCCGGTGCAGACAAGCTCTTGGAGGGGACGGCCGACGAGCTCGGGCCGGGGGCGCGGCCGGGCAAAGACGGTGAGCCCGCGCAGGATCTCTGCCCCCGCCACTTGTCCGCCGCCGTCCGCAACCAGGGTGCAATATGCGATGCCCTTGATCCTCGAGCCGCTCCGGCCGGTGGCACTGGGGCCGAGGCGCCTGAGTCTGCTCACATGACTCTGATAGACGGCCGCCTGGCGATAGGCGAGAGCCATCTGGATGGCCCAGCCGACGACCAACCCTGCTATCACTACGACTCCTGCCCCCGGTGTCATACCTCGGAATCCTATAGCCCAACCCCAGGCATATTCGGGTTTAGAAGCTCACGCAAGCCGCCCACGGCGTGAATAACTAAGATGCAGCCATGGCCGCTCTGTATCCGTCTTCGAGGGAAGCCGATGTCGTCCTCAGAGATGGGTCCACGGTTCGCATTCGCCCGGTGCGGCCACGCGACGAGCCGGCAGTGCGTTCCTTCCTGGAGGGCCTTTCCCGCGAGTCACGCGCCCTGCGCTTCTGGTCCGGCGCGGCCAACCTCGAACGTGCCGCGGCGTGGGAGGTCGATGTCGACTATCGCGACCGTTATGGGTTGGTTGCCACCACCGGTTCGGATGAACGGGTGGTGGGCGAGGCTATGTACCGAAGAATAGGGAGCGACCGCGCGGAGGCCGCTTTTGCGGTGGCCGATGCGCACCAACGCCGGGGGTTGGGGACGCTGCTCCTTGCGCAGCTGGCAGAGGCAGCCGAGCAGAACGGCATCGCCGTGCTGGAGGCGGACGTGTTGGCCGCCAATCACCGCATGATCGAGGTCTTTCGCCGGAGCGGCTTCCCGATTCGTCTGCGGGCAGAACCGGGCGAGGTCAAGGTCGAGGTCGTCACCTCTCTATCGCCCGAGGGGATCGAACGCTTCGAGCGCCTCGAACAGCTTGCGAGCGTTGCTTCGTTGCAGAGCTTCTTTTCACCCCGGACGGTTGCGGTTGTGGGAGCGTCCCGCTCAAGGGGCACCATCGGTGGCGAGGTGTTCCACAATCTTGTGGCGACCGGCTTCAACGGCCCTGTCTATCCGATCAATCCGAATGTGGACCATGTGCAGTCGGTAACAGCCTATGGATCGGTGAACGAGGTGCCGGGACCGGTCGATCTCGCGGTGATCGCGGTGCCCGCTTCAGGTGTCGCCGGTGTGGCGCGCGAGTGTGGCGTCAAGGGAGTCAAGGCGCTGGTGGTCATCTCCGCAGGCTTCTCCGAAACGGGTGAGGCGGGAATGGAACTTCAGCGCGAACTGATCGAGATCTGTCGCGCTGCTGGAATGCGCATGATCGGACCGAACTGCATGGGGATCTTGAACGCAGACCCCAGGGTCAGCCTCAATGCGACCTTTGCGCCTATGTTTCCCCCCCATGGACGGGTGGGCTTTCTCTCTCAAAGTGGGGCTTTGGGATTGGCCGTCATCGATCATGCCCGGGATCTGGGACTGGGCATCTCATCGTTTGCCTCGGTGGGAAACAAGGCGGACATCTCCGGCAACGACCTCATTCAGTATTGGGAATCGGACGAGGGGACCGATCTCATACTTCTCTATCTCGAGTCCTTTGGGAACCCTCGTAAGTTTTCACGTACGGCTCGTCGAGTGGGACGGAGCAAACCCATCGTTGCGGTCAAGAGTGGCCGCTCCTCAGCCGGAGCACGGGCGACGTCATCACATACCGGCGCATTGATAGCTGCTTCGGATGTAACCGTTGATGCGTTGTTCAGACAAGCGGGAGTCGTCCGGACCGAGACTCTCGAAGAGATGTTCGACGTCGCGTCGCTGCTCGCCAACCAGCCACATCCGGCGGGCAAGCGCGTTGCGATCGTAACCAACGCGGGTGGCCCGGGCATCCTGTGTGCCGACGCGTGCGACGCCGGCGGCCTGGAGGTCGTCGAACTGGGTGAGGAAACCCGCACCGAGCTGTCTGGATTTCTCCCCGCCGAAGCGTCGCTGACCAACCCGGTCGACATGATCGCCAGCGCCACCGGCGCAGATTACCGGCGCGCCATCGCGGTGGTTGCATCAGATCCTTGTGTTGATGCTGTCATCGCCATCTTCATTCCTCCGCTCGTGACTCTTGCTGCCGACGTTGCCCGCGCGATCTGCGACGCGGCGACCGAGATGGCGCGCTCGATCCCGTTGCTGACGGTGTTCATGTCGGCGCGGGGCGTTCCGCCGGAGTTGCAGGGCGGCGATGTGAAGATCCCTTCCTACGCCTTTCCGGAGGACGCGGCGCGAGCTCTTGCTCGCTCGGTCGGTTATGGGATCTGGCGCACCACACCGGAAGGCCGGTTGCCCGCCTATCCCGACATCAGACGAGACGAGGCGGAGTCGCTCATAGCCGCCGCGCTGGGCGCAGGGTCGCATTGGCTCACCCCCGATGCGGTTGCACAGCTGTTGTCCTGCTACGGGCTGTCGACGCCGCCCTGGCGACGCGCGCGGACGGCCGAGGAGGCCGGCTCTGCGGCGGCCGAGCTCGGAGGCCAGGTTGTGCTCAAAGCCGTCGCGCCGGAGCTTGTCCACAAGACCGAGGCCGGGGCGGTCCGGCTCGACCTGAGCGGCTCGTCCGAGGTCCGCGACGCAGCCGCCGACATGGCGGCCTCGGTCCGGCGCGCCGGTCACGAAGTCGAGTCATGGCTCATTCAACGAATGGTCCCGGATGGGGTCGAGATGCTCGTCGGCGTGGTCCACGATCCGTTGTTCGGACCGGTCGTCGCCTGTGGGGCGGGCGGCGTTGCAGTCGAGCTACTGAACGATGTCGAGGTGCGACTCGCCCCGCTGAGCGATCTCGACGCTGCAACCATGGTCCGGTCTCTAGCAACCTGGCCCTTGTTGGACGGTTACAGAGGAGCGCCGAAGGCCGACGTGGAGGCGCTCGAGGACGTGCTGCTTCGCATCGGCGCGATGGTCGAGAACCATTCCGCGGTGGTGGAGTTGGATTGCAATCCCGTGATGGTCTCACCTGAAGGAGCGGTCATCGTCGACGCACGTGTGCGCGTCGAGCCGGTCGGGCCGTCGCTCCCCATCTCGGCGCGCCGGCGGGCTTGAGGGCGCGCCGCAGCCGCCGCCGGCGCACCCATTGAGTGGCTTGGGGCAATGAGCGGGGCAGGCAGAAGGTGGGCGCTCCCACTGATAGGACTCGTCGGAGGAGTGGCCAGCGGGCTCCTCGGCGTGGGCGGCGGCATTTTCATGGTGCCCTTGCTGGTGGCGTTCGCCGGGCTGTCGGAGCATGAGGCGCACGCCACCTCTTTGCTTGCGATCCTGCCCATCGCCCTTGTCGGGGCCGCCGTCTTCACGGTCGAGGGCCAAGCGGGTTACTGGTTGGCGGCACTTCTGGCGGCCGGAAGTCTGGTGGGGGCGCCGATGGGCGCACGGATCATGGCGCGTCTCAGCGAAGGGACCCTGCAGGCGGTGTTCGGAGCGGCGATGATCGTGGTGGCGGTGGTGTTGCTGCTCCCATGATGTTTCTGGCCGGACTAGGCATTCTGGTGGTCGGGATCGTCACCGGCGTCCTCTCGGCCCTGCTCGGTGTGGGCGGTGGAATCGTGATGGTGCCGTTCATGGTGCTGGTGCTCGGCTTGGGACAACAGCTCGCCGAGGGAACGTCGCTGCTCGTCATCATTCCAACAGCCGTGGCGGGTGTGCTGGCACATCGCGGGAGTGGTTACCTATCGGTGGGGACAGGGTTGATGGTCGGAGCGGGAGGAGTGACCGGTTCCTACGTGGGAGCGCGTCTCGCGCTGGTGACGCCGGACGACGTGCTGCAGACGGTGTTCGGGATCGTCCTGGCGATTGCCGGAGTGCGTCTCCTGCGTTCCGGGATCAAGTCGCGCCGCGCCGGGTAGGGCTCGCAAAATCAAGCCACGCGGTGAGCCTGAGCGGTGCTCTCAGGCGCTGCGATCAGCTCGTCGAACATCGCCCTGTAGTGGATCATCGCTTGGCGTGATTCTTCGGTGCTCGCCTCGCCTTTGCCCCTTGCGACTGCGATTGCATGGGCGGACCGGTACTGACTGACGACGTCAGGATGCCCGACGGAGACGTCGGCGGCCTGCTGCTCGAAGCCGTTGATCGGATAGCCGCGTTCGCGCATGACCTCGTTCACTAACTCGTCCGCCGTGGCAATCGCCCGATCCGGGTCATCGACGAAGTCCGCCTTTGCCGCAGTCCATGCAAGGTTGTAGCGCTTACGCGCCTCTCCATCAAGAGGTTGGATGTCGAGCTCTTTGCTGCGCTTCGAGCGCGCCAGCAGTTTGGACTCTGCCTCCACCTTCCCGTTGCTGTTTTGGAGGGCATGGTCGTATTCGGGGCCATAGTGCTGTCGGAGCGCATCCGAACGGCGCCTTCCGGTCGTGGAATAGATCAACAGTCCAAGCAGGACGACTGCGACGATGACCACGATCAACACCAACAGTGTGGAGTTCATGTTTCCCTTCGGTTGATCGACGTGCTTGGGCGCGGCTTTGATATGGGTATCGGCAGATCATCGCGAAAAGGTGACTTGCTGCAGGACTTCGTTTTGTCCCGCCAAGGTGTTAGGAAAGCTCCATGACGCTCTGGCCAAGGCGAACTTGGCGATTTCCCGTCCTTCTGGTCACTCTGGTCTTGGCCGGGGGCCTTTCGGGGATAGCAGGACAGGCGTTGTCGGCGCCTACTCTCCCTCCGCTCGAGCCGTCCACTCTGGTGGTCTCCATGGCCCGGTCCCTGGCCGATCCGCCCCCGATGTCCGGTGACTTCCACACCCATCTCGACCTCGGATTGCCCGCTCTTCCCGAGCTGGAGGGCGCCGAGAGCGGCCTTTCGACCCTTGCCGCCGGAGATCGTGAGCTGCGCATTTGGCTCTCGGACGACGGCACGCGGGTGGCCGAGCTGAGCGCTACCTCCGAGCGAGCCTTCATAAGCGACGGAACGCAGGCGTGGACCTGGGACTCAGAGAAGATGGCGGCGCGCCACTACCGGGCCCCCCTGTGGATGGACAAGCAGAACCGGTACCCGGAGCTCTCTCCCCAGGACGAGCGTCTGCTGCGCACCTGGTTGATGGGCCTGCCCACCTACGACATCGTCTCGGCTGTCAGGGACCTCCTCGCCGAGTTCGAGGGGACCGAGATCACGGTGACCGAGCCGCAGACCGTCGCCGGCCGTGATGCCTACATCCTCGTCGTGACACCGGGTGACCCGGGCACTCTGATCGGAAGGTTCGAGCTTGCAATAGATGCCGAGATGAAGGTGCCGTTGCGGATCGAGGTCTACCCCCACCGGGCAACTGCTCCCGCTATCTCAGCCGGGTTCAGCGACGTCAGCTTCGAGGCGATCGATCCGTCCATGTTCGGCTTCGAGGCGCCCCCGGGGGTACGCGTGGAGGAGGTCGAGCCCCCGGCGCCTCCCACGGCGGGGTTGGGCTCGGGTGAATCCAAATCGAGCAAGGGGGCCGGTTTGGCCCGTCGGCACGGTCTCGAGCTTCGGCCCGCCGATGTGCGGACATGGCTCAGAGAGCACCCGCCTTCCTCGATGGACGCCGGACGCATCGGAGACTGGCTGCGCGAGGGATGGAACCAGAGATGGCTGGCCGAACACCCGGGAGTCTCCGGAAAACGGCTCGAGAGTGATGAATGGCTCGGCAACGGCCCACCGATACGGCGCGTCGGTCGCGGATGGACGGCTGTGACGGCAGTCCTGATCGAAGACCCCCCCGCAACTCTCCGCACCTATCTGCCCTTCGAGGGAACCCTGTTCTCGGCGATGCTGGCAGGGGACGGGGATCACAGCTGGGTCGTGACGGGCGCCGTGGACCTCGAGACGCTTGGGGCGGTCGCAGACAAGCTCCCGTGAGCGTCCTAGCCGCCCGCAATCTCACCAAGCACTACGGCGACCAGGTCGTGGTCGACGATCTCAACCTGACCGTTGAACGCGGCGAGCTCTACGGCTTTCTCGGGCCCAACGGCGCAGGCAAATCAACCACGATAAGAATGACCCTCGGGCTTGTGTTCCCCACGTCAGGCTCTATCGAGGTCTGTGACGTCCCCGTGTTCACGAGGGTCCGATCCGGCGATCCCTTGAGGCTCGTGGGAGCGGTCGTGGAAGAGCCTGCGTTCTGGGACTACCTCTCAGGCCGCCGCAATCTCGAGCTCTTCGCCCGCGCCGCAGGGCCTCCCGAAGACCGGACCGCGAGATTGGCGCAGGTCGGGGAAGTCCTGAAGATGGTCGACCTGGAGGACGCGGGCCGCAAGCACGTCAAGGCCTACAGCCACGGGATGCGCCAACGACTCGGGATCGCGCGAGCGCTGCTCGGCGCGCCGGAACTGCTGGTCCTGGACGAACCAACCAACGGCCTCGATCCGCAGGGCATGAGGGAGGTCCGTCGCCTTCTGAGGCGCCTCGCCGACGACGGGGTGACCGTGTTCGTCTCGAGCCATCTGCTCTCCGAAGTCGAGACCATGTGCGACAGAGTCGGGGTGCTGTCATCGGGCCGCCTGGTGGCAGATGCCACGCCGTCCAGCCTGCGCAGGGCTTCAGGAAGCGTGGTCTTCGAAGTGGACGACGGTGGAGTTGCGCTCGGCATCCTTCGGTCGCTCGAAGGGGTCGTGGTGGAGGGCGAGGCCGCCGCCGAGGCTTCGAGCGGCGCACCTGCGCGGCTGCGCGTGCGGTTAGGAGAAGGTGTAAGCGCGGCGCGTCTCAACGCCGCACTCGTTGGAGGGGGGGTTGGGGTCGGCGCCGTGATCCCTGAGCGGCAACGGCTAGAGGACGCCTTCCTGTCCCTCACGGAGGAGCCGGACTCCCACGAATGGATCTCGAATGCGGGTTGACGTCGCGGCGCGATGTACAGGGTAGAGATCGCCAAGGCGGTGCGTCGCTGGAGGACATGGATCCTGGCCGCGGGCTTCGTTGCCATACCAACCCTCTTCGTGGTGGCGCTCGTGTTGACGTCCGAGCAGCCGGAACCCGGTGAGGGCCCGCCCTTCTTGGCTCTCGTGGAGATCAACGGCGTCTTTGCGAGTCTCGTGGGCCTCTCTGTGATTCAGCCGTTCTTTCTGCCGTTGGCTACCGGACTGCTTGCCGGCGATGCGATCGCGGGGGAGTCGTCAGGGGGCACACTTCGTTATCTCCTGGTTCGGCCTGTCGGCCGGTTGCGCTTGCTGGGGGTCAAGTACGCGTCGGTGGTGACCCAGGTGTTTGCTGCGGTCGTGATCGTGGCTCTGACCGGGCTTGCCGCCGGGGGCCTTGCCTACGGCATTGGCCCGCTGCCCACTCTTTCAGGGACCACATTGGCGGTGGGCCCCGCCCTCCTGCGCCTAGCGGGGGCCGCCCTCTACCTCGTGCTGGGTATGGCCGGACTGGTTGCGGTTGGCTTGTTGTTCTCCACGCTCACGGATTCAGGCCCCGGAGCGACCGCCGCGACCGTGGGCATCTATATCGTCATGGAGGTTCTCGATGCGCTTCCGGCGCTGCGCATAATTCATCCGTATCTGCTCAGCCATCATGCGCAGGCGTTTGTAGATCTGTTCCGCTCTCCGATTGCGCTCGACGGGATCACACGCGGCGTGATCGTGGACGCGGGCTACATCCTGGTTTTTCTCGTGTTGACGGCGGTCCTGTTCAACCGCAAGGACGTAACCTCCTAGCGGGGGGCGGGCCCAGGAGTCTAGGCCAAGGCAGGCACCAGCTCCCGCCCGATCAGAGCGACCATCTCCAGGTCCGAATGGTCGAGGTGCTGGAGCATGACCCGGTCGACTCCGGCATCCTTGATCGCAGTGAGGTGTGTGGCGACCTCGTCCACGGTGCCCACCACTTGCCCATTGGATTCCCGCCTCAACCACTCCTCCGGGTCGGAGGATTCGCCGGTCTTGTCGAGCCGGTTTTCGATGCGGTCGAGCAACTCGGTTCGGTTCGCCCCCACCAGGCAGCCGGTCATCACCGACAAACGCAGCTCGTCGGGATCCCGATCCGCGCCGGCCCAGGCAGACTCGAGGCGTTGCCTGGCGACCCTGCATTCGTCGGGTGACGGAGTGAGGATGTTGTACTCATCCGCCCACAGTGCTGCGAGCCGGGCCGTCTTCGGTTTTGCGGAGCCACCCACGATCAGGGGAGGATGCGGCCGCTGCACAGGCTTGTGGAGGGCGCGCAGCTCACTGAGCGAATAGTGCTTGCCTTCGAAGCTGAAGACCTCCTCGGTCCATTGCCGGTGAACGATCTCGATTTGCTCGGCCAGCATCTCCATTCGCGTGCTCGTGTCATGGAAGGGAAAGCCGTAGGCGACATGTTCGACCTCGCTCCACCCCGCCCCCATGCCGAGCTCCACACGTCCGTCGGACACATGGTCGGCTGTGGTGACACCTTTGGCCAGAACCGAAGGATGCCGGAAACTTGCCGGTGAGACACAGGTTCCGAGCCGGATCCTTTCCGTCACCGCGCCCAGAGCCGTCAACGTCGCCCACGCATCCAGTGACCCGTTGTCCATCCTGCCCGAGACCGAAGCGTAATGGTCGGAGCGAAACAAGCCCTCCAGATTGTTGTCTTCGCATGCCCGAGCCAACGCGACCCACTCCTCCCAACCCACGTCCTCCTGCCCTTCGATCATGAGACAGATGCGCATGCTTTCCTCTCTTCTCCTCTCCTCAGGTCGGGCTGCCGGGAGGAAGTGTATGGTGAGCGGTCCACCTTGTGTCCCGCCGTCTTTGGGGCTACTGTATGTGTCGGAGCGGCTACGGGACGTGAGACCCCCGAAGCCTTTCTGCGCCTAGAACTTATTGATAGTCGCCAGAACCGATCACTTCCACGCAAGGCAGAATGCGGGGGGGGACATGGAGCCTGCGGACCAGATCATCCGGCGCGCCGACGTGCTGGACAAACTGACTGAGATCGTCTTCGAGACAGATCCCGTCGGCAACTGGACCTATCTAAACAAAGCATGGACCGACATCACGGGGTTCAGCGTCGAAGAGACGCTGGGCTCCAACTTTCTCGATCACGTGCACCCCGACGAGCGCGAGGGGACGGTGATCCTGTTCATGGGCGTCGTCTCGAGGGGAGCCAATTATTGCCACCATGAGACTCGCTATCGCACAGCAGACGGCGTTTACCGATGGGTCGAGATTCGAGCGAGTGTTCTGCGCGATCAGTCGGGCAGGATCACCGGCAACGCCGGCACGATCGTCGACACAAGCGAGCGCCGCGCGGCCCAGGAACTGCTTTTCGAGCACAACCGGATCCTCGAGCTCGTCGCACAGGACGTGCCTCTTGAGGAGATACTGGGCGCGCTTGCACAGTTGATGTCCCTGTACGGGGGAGAAGAGGTTAGCGTTGCAACGCTTGCCGATCGCGACGTACCCCTCCTAAACAGTGAATCCCCGCCCACAACACTGGTCGTCGAAGGGCCGCGTGGGGAAACTTCGGCGCATGTTGGCGCTCCGACCGTGCTGGCAGCGATCGGGCGCCCGGATGGGGCGATCGAGACATCCTTCGCTCCCGACGTTCTGCACTCCTTCATCGACGATTTTCGGCAGAAGTCCTTCGCCAAAGTGCCCATTCGCTCTACTAAGGGAGGCCGGCTGCTTGGTTTTCTCGTCATGCCCAAGCCGTGCCTCGAACGCCTTGAGCAGACTCAGCCTGATCTGATCTCGCGCGGCTTGAACCTAGCGGCCATAGCAATCGAGCGTCGCCGTGCGAACGACGACGCGTTGCACCGAGCCCTTCATGATCCGCTTACCGGGCTGCCAAACCGCGCGCTCATGGAGGGACGAATTCAGCAGGCTCTGGACAGCGCCCGGCGCCTCAAGGAGTCCGTTGGCCTGCTGCTTGTCGACCTGGATAACTTCAAGGTGGTGAATGACACCCTCGGCCATGAGATCGGGGACCAGCTGCTCCAACATGTGGCGGCCCAGCTGGGAGGGTCGCTTAGACAGGCAGATACCGTGGCCCGACTCGGCGGGGACGAGTTCGCACTCGTTCTGCCCGGCATCGATGGCGCCGGAGATGCCGATCGCGTCGCCGGCAAGGTGTTGCACAGGTTACGAGAGCCGGTTGATTGCAACGGCATTGTTCTAAACCCCGACGCGAGCATCGGGGTATCGCTCTTCCCGCAGCACGGCTCGGACGTGACGGCACTGTTGCGACGTGCGGATATTGCGATGTATCGAGTAAAGCGGCGAGGAGGCGGTCACGCGTTCTACGAGCCGTTCCATGATGAGGAACGTCTGAGTGCGCTGGAGCTTGCTGCGGAGCTCGGCCGAGCGATCGACTCCGAGGAGTTGGTGCTCCATTACCAGCCAAAGGTGTCGCTGGTCACCAACAAGGTCGTTGGGGTCGAAAGCCTCGTGCGGTGGCGGCATCCGCACAGGGGCCTCCTGCTCCCCGGTCGATTCATCCCATTGGCAGAGAACACCGGCTTGATCAAACGCTTGTCCTTGGCGGTCCTCGAACGGGCTCTGGCGGACAATGTGCTGTGGCGTGCCGAGGGCGTCGATATCACCCTCGCGGTAAACCTTTCGGCGCACCTGTTACATGACCGCAACCTTCACGCCACAATAGACGAGTCCTTACGTTCTTCCCTATCTGCCCACGGCCGCCTCGAGCTGGAGATAACCGAGAGCGCTTTCATGGCGAACCCTGAGGGCGCCATCGAAGCGATCCGCAAACTCGACTCTGCGGGTGTGGCCTTCACCATTGACGACTTCGGCACCGGGTACTCATCCCTGTCCTATCTCAAGCGACTACCGGCCCGCTCAATCAAGATCGACCAGTCTTTCATCCGCGACCTGGCTACAGACGAACGGGACGCCTCCATCGTGAGCTCTGCTATCGACTTGGCTCACAATCTTCGCATGGACGTGATTGCGGAAGGGATCGAGAGCGCTGCAGTTGGCGACCTTCTGCGCGATCTCGGATGTGATTTTGCCCAAGGCTACTTTTACGCGACGCCGATGCCGGCGTCAGAGTTGGTGCCGTGGTTCCGGGAAAATGGCGTGGGCGCGGCTCGAAGGTAACCGCGTCAACGATCATTCCAGTGCTGCGCGCAGTACTCGTCCCTGGACGCGCTGCTGGTTCCCGGAAGATAGGCGCTTGACTGCTTGATGCTGGCCGCTTCTGCTGCAGCGCTCGATTCGATGCTGGCGGCGATTGCGGCGCGGGCCTCTTTGGTGGGCGCGTTCGAAAGTGCCACTCCGTTATCCCACGCCTGCTCGCGCCACCCCTCCACAAGCTTTATGAACGCCTCCTCGTCGAGGTCGGTTCCGTTGACCTGAGCGTCGTCGATCGTAGGGTCGAGCCGCCTGGCTGCCTCGGCGATAGCCGGCTTCTGCACCCGTCTGAGAATTTCGTTGACCTTATTGTGATCCGCCTTGCCCTTGTCCCGTTTGGTAAGGCCGATGGCCTCGACTACAAAGGGCAGGTCGCGATTAATGTGCGCGTTGATCCCAAGCAGGATGTTCCCACCGCCGGTCACTTCCTTATTGTCGGCTGCAGCGAATGCGGTCCTCCATGCAGGGGGCACCTGGGAGGCGCGTCCCTGGTGCCAGTCGTCGAAGGCGCGGAAGTAGTAGAGCGCGAACAACGCGTCTTCGTGGTTGATCAAAGGGGTGTTGTCGAAGAAGCTTGGGTTGCCTGCGACCGTCCGCCGGTATTCTTCCGTCGTGCGCAGGTACAGCAAGGAAAACGCCGCATCGTGATTGCACTTCGAGACGAGCGGGTCGAAGCGGTCCTTCATCTCACGCACGACTGCGTCGACGCAGGTTAGGTCTCCGCGCACGCAAACGTTGTCGCTGGTTGGGTCCCAGCCGACCGTGAAGGTCTTCATGATTCGGGACCAAGATGGCGCTGCGAGCGCAGGCCGGACCGCAGCGGTCCCGAGCAACGCGATGACCAACCCAACAAGGATGGATCTTCTGAAAAAGGCGACCCTGACTCGTTTCATCCCAAAACCCCCAGTG
>Ga0183260_10000721_pt1 | contig 28168 bp, 34 predicted proteins | sample AntDrymUQ4972206_2_FD_129768 | JGI IMG/M metagenome (GOLD analysis project Ga0183260, IMG submission 129768) | Polar desert sand microbial communities from Dry Valleys, Antarctica - metaG UQ497 (22.06) (version 2) (version 2) | ecosystem: Environmental > Terrestrial > Soil > Desert | place... | reverse complement strand
GCGGTAAGGGACAGCCGGGCCAGATCGGCCATACCGGCCACCCGTCGGCGCCGGCCCGCTTCACCGACGTTCGCGTTGGGGTACGGGCGTGAGTGAGAGCAAGCGAACACCGAGGGATCGCGACGAGCTCGGCGTCGCCGAGCGGGTGCTCGAGCTGGCCAGAGGGGAAGCGTCGGCGGCCGACATCGAGGTGGCGGTCGACCGCACCCACCTGGCGCTGACACGGTTCGCCAACTCGGGCATCCACCAGAACGTGGCTGACGACACGATGACCGTGCGAATCCGGCTGCATGCCGGCGGCCGGACGACTTCTGGCTCGTCCACGTTGACCGGCGCCGACGGCCTGTGGGCGCTCGTCGAGCGCACTGTGCAGGCGGCGGGCGTCGCCCCCCTCGACCCTGGGTGGCCCGGGCTGGCCCCGGTTTGCCCGGCGCCCGAGATCGGTCCCGTCGACGCTGCCACCCGTGATGCGACGCCAGCCGATCGGGCCGAGCGGGTGGGAGCGTTCGTCGACGCCGCCGGTGGGCTGGAGACGGCCGGCTATTGCCGCACCGCCGGCTGGTCGGGGGCGTTCGTGAACTCGGCCGGCCAGTCGATCCGGGGGGAGAGCGCCGAGGTCGGGATGGACGGCATCGCCAGGCGATCCGGCAGCGACGGCGTGGCCAGGAGGGCGTCGTCCCACCTGGCCGACATCGACGGAGCCGTCCTCGGCGCCCGTGCCGCGGCGAAGGCCAATGCCGGCTCCGATCCTGTTGAGTTGCCACCTGGACGCTACGAGGTGGTGCTGGAGCCGACGGCCGTGTCCGACGTGCTGGCGAACCTGGCGGTGTACGGATTCAACGGCAAGTTGGTGGCCGACGGCCGATCGTTCGCCGAGGTGGGCTCCGAACAACTGGACCCGTCGGTCACCCTCGTCGACGACGCGCCAGGCATGGGATCGAGTTACGACCGCGACGGCACGCCCCGCCAGCGGCTGGTGGTCGTGGATCACGGGACGACGGTGGCGGTGGCGCACGACCGGCGCACGGCTGCCGAGGCCGGCGCCGACTCGACGGGTCACGCCACAGGGATGACGTCGTGGGGGGCGTTCGCCCTGCACCTCGGACTGGATCCGGCGTCGGGGGCCCACCGCGGCGAAGTGGACGGCCCAGGGGTCGAGTCGGCGACCGCAGCGCTGGTGGGCGATGTCGATCGGGGCGTCCTCGTCACCGATTTTTGGTACACCCGGGTACTGGAGACGAAGTCTCTGGCCATCACCGGCCTGACGCGCAACGGTGTGTGGCTGATCGAGGACGGCGAGGTGACCCAGCCGCTGGCCAACTTCCGCTTCACCCAGTCTTATCGGGAAGCGTTGGCCCCTGGAGCGGTGCTGGGCATCGGCGCCGTCGCCGAGCAGCAGCCTGACTCGTGGGTCTCTGCCCGGTGGTCGGCACCGGCACTCCATCTGGCGAGTTGGAACTTCACCGGCGGCGCCTCCGGTTGACGCGACGATGCCACCCCGTGACCCGACTCGATCCTCGCACCGCTCGCACGATGCTGGGAAACCTGGTCCATACTGTCGGCGAGGAGGTACGACATGAAGCTCGGCATCGTAGGCAAGGGTGGTGTCGGTAAGACGACGATCTCGGCGCTGGTCGCAGAGGCGTACGCCAACCTGGGCAAGCGCGTCGTAGCCATCGATACCGACTCGAATCCGAACCTGGGTGTATCGCTCGGTCTTGGAGTCGCCGACGCCGAGGCGGTGCCGGTCGTGCCCCGCAGCATCGCTGCCGGACCGGGCGCCGGACTCGCGGGCGCCGAACTGCTGGCAACGTACGGAAGGCGGACCCCCGTTGGGGTGACGCTGCTGTCGGCGATGCGAGTCGACCAGGCCGCTGCGGGATGCACGTGTGGCAGCCACGCCGCTGTACGCAGCATGCTGCGCGATGTTCTCGACGACGAGGCGGACGTGACCATCGTCGACATGGAGGCGGGTCTGGAGCACCTCAGCCGCTCAGGCGGCACACTGGCCTACGCCGACGTGTTGCTGATGGTCATGGAACCGAGCCGTAAGTCGGTGCTGACCGCAGCTCGGACAGCAGCGTTGGCCGATGAGCTGGGAATCCCATGTTGCCTCGGCGTTGGGAACAAGGCTCGGCCTGACGACGCCGCCTTCTTCGCCGAGGCGTGCGCCGATCACGGTGTCGAGGTGGTGGCAGTGATCCCGCTCGATGCCGCCATCCCGGCCGCCGACCGTGCCGGCAGTGGCGTAATCGGCGCTGGCGCCGACGACGCCAGCGCTGCCGTTGCCGAACTCGTCAACCGCCTCGAGGCGAGGTCTCTACTGGCCCACCAGGAGTGATGCCAATCCGCTGAGCGCCCGGACCGCAGGCGAGTCCGGGGAGGCGTCGAGCGGCGCAGTGTCGGCGCGGTCTGCCTTCGGGATGGCGTCGTCCTCCGGCACCAGCACCACCGTTCGTCCCGAGAGGGTGCGCTCCACCGCTTCCCGGTCGGCGTCGTCGAGCACTCGGTTGGCGACGATCACGAGAGGCCCCGACGTGTGCTGCTCGGCGATAGCGGCCGCCCTCGATGCGACCTCGAGCGACTTGACCGTCGGATCGGTGACCACCACGACGGCGTCGACCTTCGTGTCGCCGAGGCGCGTCAGCGTGCCGATCCCCGCCTCGAAGTCGGCGACCACGAAGGTCTCCTCAGCGATGTTGAGTCCGAGCAACTGCTCGGGGGAAACACCGCATCAAGGGCAGCCGAAATCGGGGTCCTCGATCTTGGAGACCAAGGCCAGACGGACACCATCGGGAGCGTCCGTGCCGAAGCGATCGACGATCTCATCCCATGTGCGGGCGTGCTCGACCTCGTCGCCGACCCCGTCCCTCAACGAGAGCAGTGCTTCGGTGGGCTCGAGACCGACGCCCAGCGAAAGCCCAAGATTCGGATTGGTGTCGCAGTCCAAGGCGACGACACGGTGGCCGGACCGGGCGAGCGTGCGGGCGAGAACGGCCGATGTGGTGGTCTTGCCTGCTCCGCCCTTGCCGACGACGGCGATCTTCACAGCGTCTCCCTGGTCAACGTCTCAACGAGCGATGCTACAGCCTCGACCGCCGGTGAGCTTGTGCCCACGTCGAGCAAAGGGACCCCTTCACGTTCTGCTGCGCCGACCGCTGGGTCATGAGGGATGGTCCCGATGACGCGCAGGCCGCTGAACCGGCCGAGCTGCTCGGCGTCGTCGGGGCCGACGGTCTTGTTGGCCAGGGCGACCACCATCTGGGTGCCGTCGTCGACGTCAGCGAGGCGGGCGAGGCGGCGCGCCGAGAGCATCGACGACGGCGTTGCCTCGGCGACGACGACCAGCACCTGGGCGAACCCGGCCCAGCCGAAGAACGCCTGGCGGGTACCACCGGGTAGATCGCCGATGAGGTGCAAGTCGGTGCCGGCCAGATCCCGCACGATGACACGGAACGCCTGCTGCGATGGCCCGACCGTGCGGACGTGACCACGCAGCTTGCCGAACTGCAGCAGCCGGACGCCGTCGGGCCCCTCTGGCGCGTACTGCTCGACGGTGTCCATCACCGTGATCCCTGAACGCAGCTGCCACGTGCTGTCGGGATCGTCGCCGACCTTCTCGACGAGCTCCGGGGGCAACGCCGTGTCGGTGCTCGGCACACCGAGCGAGAGAGCCAGACCCGGGAGCGGGTCGCTGTCGATGGCAACGACCCGGTGACTGGTGGTTCTGGCGAGCAGGCGGCAGAACGTACCGGCGATCACCGACTTGCCAGCTCCTCCCTTGCCCACGAATGCAACACGCACGGCGACACTCTGCCATGCGGCGTCGCCGAGGAGCCGGAAACGCCGGTAGATGCGCGCTGCACTTATCTGCTCGCGGACTTGTTCGTTAGGTTCCCCCAACGCGCTGCAGCGAGCGGCGCAGGACGGGAGGTTCAACATGCCAGGCATCACACGCCGTCAAGTGCTTCGAAACGGCCTCACGCTCGTTCCCACCATCGGGTTGTGGCCTGCCTTGCTGGCGGCCTGCGGCGACGACGACGGTGATGACGACGGCGTCGCCGGTGTCGACAAGGCGACGCTGCAGATCCTCGTGGGGTTCGGCACCGGCAACGCCCCCAGCCAGATCCCGGCGCAGGAGGAGCTGGCGGCAGCATTCGAGAAAGCAAGTGGACGACCCATCGCCTTCCGCCGCATCCCCGACGTCAGCGGTGAAGAGGCGCAGCGTCAGCTCGGGGTGTCCATTGCCGCCGGCAACCCGGCTGACATAATCCTGCCCACCGGTGTGTTCGGCATCTCCTTGTACATCGACCAGAAAGTGTGGCTCGACCTGGCGCCCTACCTGCGAGACGCCGACATCGACTTGGGCCTCTTCGCCGAGCCCGCCATCGCCGCAGCCAAGGCTCCCAACTACTACGGGCCCGACTCCGACGTCATTGTCGGCCTCCCAGCCGGCTTGTTCACTCACACCGTCGCCTACAACAAGGAGCTGTTCGCCGCAGCAGGTGTGGACGAACCCCCGCACCAATGGGACGCACCGGGGTGGGACTACGACCGCCTGCTCGAGGTCACCAAGGAACTGACGCTGGACTCGAAGGGACGCAACGCCGCCGAGGCCGGATTCGATCCCGCAAAGATCGTCCAGTTCGGTCTCGGTCACTGGGACACCGGGCTGATGGCGCTCGGCTACGGCGCCGAGAAGTACGACCCCGAGTCGCGCCGGCTGCTGCTCGACTCCAACGAGAACGTCGAAGGCACACAGTTCGGTGCCGACCTGGTCAACGTGCACCACGTGCTGGCCAACGACCAACTTGCCGCAACCGTCGCCGCCGGAGCCGGCGACGAGCCGCAGCTGGCGGCGTGGAAGTCGGGAAAGCTGGCGATCATCGACATGTGCGGCTGCGATTTGCAGAGCTACGGCATCGACAACGACTTCGAATGGGACTTGGCACCATGGCCGAAGGGGCCGGCCAAGCTGGTGTCGACGCTCAACCTCGATGTCGGTGCCATCGTGGCCGCCAGCGAGCGACGCGACGCCGCCTTCGAGGCCCTCGAGTTCCTGCTGATCGAACCGGCGAACGCCCGCAAGCTGGCCACCAAGGGGTACGGCGCCATGTCGCCGCTGCGAAGTGAGGAGGGGGCGTTCTTGGAGGAGCTGGAGGGCGACTACCCCGGCGTCGATCTGCAGCTGTTCCTGGACGCCTTTCCGTACTCGGTCAACCAGGAGGGCTGGTTCCCGGCCTTCACGCAGGTCAACGACGCCGGCGGCGAGTTCCTCGACCCCATCGCCATGGGCGACGCCACCGCAGCCGAGCAGCTGCCCAAGTACCAAAAGGCCGCACAGGAGCTGGTCGACCGCTGGTTCGAGGAGAACGAACTGCCCTCGTGACCGCCGCCAACGCGCCGGTCAGCAGCGAGGGCGCAGGCATCGTCGGTACCGGTCCGTCACGCCGGGGTCGGCGCCGGGTGCCGGCTGCCCGGCGCGAGACCTGGGCCGCCTACGGATTTCTCAGCCCGTGGGTCATCGGTTTCGTCGGGCTCACCGTCGGCCCCATGGTGGCCTCGCTGGTGCTGTCGTTCACCGACTACAACCTGGTCGATGCCGGCAACACGAGCTGGGTCGGGCTCGGCAACTACCGCGAGGCACTCACCGAGGACCGTCTCGTCGTGCAGTCGCTCAAGGTCACCACCTATTACGCCACGCTGGCCGTCGCCCTCGACCTCTTCGTCGGCCTGATCCTGGCGCTGCTGCTCAACACCGGTTTCCGTGTGATTGGCGCCATCCGCACCATCTACTACCTGCCGGCGGCGGTGTCGGGCGTCGCCGTGTCGCTGTTGTGGCTGTGGATCTTCCAGCCCAGCAGCGGGCTGGCCAACGCGCTACTCGATCTCGTCGGACTGCCGGCGATCGACTGGGTGTACTCGACCACCTGGGTGATCCCGGCCTTCGTCCTGATGAGCCTCTGGGGTGTCGGGCGCAGCGCCTTCATCTACCTCGCCATTCTCCAGCGGATCCCCACGAACCTCTACGAGGCCGCCGCTGTCGACGGTGCCGGGCCGTTCACCCGGTTCCGGCGCATCACGTTGCCCCTCGTCACGCCGGCCATCTTCTTGAACCTGGTCCTGGGGATCATCGGGAACTTCCAGACGTTCACCCAAGCATTCGTGATCTCCGAGGGCGGTCCTGCCAACGCCAGCCTCTTCTACACGCTGTACCTCTATCGCAACGCCTTCCGCTACTTCAGGGTCGGGTACGCAGCGGCGCTGGCGTGGATCCTCTTCGCCCTGCTCCTCGTGCTGACGTTGGTGGCGTTCCGCAGCAGCCGGCGCTGGGTGTACTACGAGGCCGAGGACCTCCGATAGTGCTCGTGTCCGAGCGAGAGCAAAGATGAGCGCCGTTGCCGCGGACGTGCTCGGGCCGCGGCCCACCGGACGATGGTCGCGTCGGCTGTCGGCGTTGGTCATCGTGGCCGGCGCGGCGGCAGTCTTGCTGCCCCTGGCGTGGATGGTCTCCACATCATTGAAACCGGAGTCCCAGGTGTTTCGCACGCCGATCGAATGGGTGCCCTCGACGGTGCGTACCGAGAACTACCGAGAGGCCGTCTCGCTGATCCCGTTCTGGCGCTACGCCCTCAATTCTCTCCTCGTTGCTGTCCCGGTGGTGATCGGCACGGTGGTGACCTCCACAGCCGTGGCGTTCGCCTTCGCCAGGATGCGAGCCCCTGGGATGCGCTGGCTGTTCGTCCTGGTGATCGCCGCCATCATGCTCCCCGGCGAGGTGACGCTGGTGCCGTCGTTCCTGCTCTTCAAGGAGCTCGGCTGGGTGGGCACGTACCTGCCGCTCACGGTGCCGGCCTGGCTCGGAGGCGGCGCCTTCAACATCTTTCTGCTGCGCCAGTACTTCCTCACGATTCCCCGCGAGCAGGATGAGCTGGCCCGGGTGGAGGGCCACAGCTTCGTGTCAATCCTGCTGCGGGTGGTGGTACCCCAGTCGTGGCCGGCGATCTCGGTGGTGGCCGCCTTCGAGTTCGTGCACGTATGGAACGACTTTCTCGGTCCGCTGCTGTACGTCACCGACCAGGACAGCTACACGCTGCCGCTCGGGCTCAACTTCTACAAGGACATCTACAACACGCAGTGGGCGCACCTGATGGCTGCGTCGCTACTGGCACTGCTGCCGTGCATCCTGGTGTTCTTCCTCGCCCAGCGCGCGTTCACGCAGGGGATCGTCCTCACCGGTCGCCGCTGACCGTTCCGCTGCCGAGGGAAAGCCCGGTGGTGGCGTCGAAGAACCGGATGCGATTGGTATCGACCGCAAGGGTGATCCGGTCGCCGGCGGCGACTCCGGTCCTGGCGTCGATCGCGGCGATCATCGTGGCACGACCCGATTCCACGAGTGCCAGTTCGCCGCCTCGCTCACCGGCGGGGGCGTCGTCGCGCACGGTCACGGGACGCGCATCGACCGAGAAGTGAGCCAGCGTCGCCCCGCCCAGCGGTTCCACCACATCGATCGCCACCTCTGCAGTGACCGCACGGCCGAAGCCGGCGGCGAACCGGGGCTCCTCGAGGTGCTCGGGACGGATGCCGACCACCAAGTTCGAGTCGGTGCTGGCGGCCACGCTCGGGAGCGGGATCGTCCACGGCCCCGCTCTCGCAACGCGCTCACCGTCGACGGTCTCCACCGGCGCGTGGAGCAGGTTGGTGGGCGGGCTGCCGATGAACCCGGCCACGAACAGGTTAGCCGGGGCGTCGTAGAGCCGCTGGGGGTCGTCGAGCTGTTGGAGACGCCCCCTGCGCAGGACGGCGACGCGGTCGCCGATGGTGAGCGCCTCGGTCTGGTCATGGGTGACGTAGCAGAAGGTCACTGCGAGCCGCTCGTGGAGCCGACGGATCTCGGTGCGCAACTGCACCCGCAGCTTGGCGTCGAGGTTCGACAGCGGCTCGTCCATGAGGAAGGCGCACGGCCTGCGCACGATCGCCCTACCCATCGCCACCCTCTGGCGCTCCCCGCCCGACAATGCTCGAGGCCGCCGGTGTAGCAGAGGTTCGATCTCGAGCAGCGCCGCCGCCTGCCGCACCCTTCGGTCGATCTCCCTCCTGGGCATCCTGCTGCCGTTCGTGCGCGTTGCCTTCAGGGCGAAGGCCATGTTCTGGTAGGCGCTTAGGTGCGGGTAGAGGGCGTAATCCTGGAACACCATCGCCAGGTCGCGCTTGCCAGGGGCGACATCGGTGACGTCCTGGCCGCCGATCGACACTGTCCCCTCGGTTACGCCCTCCAACCCGGCCACGATCCGCAGCAGCGTCGACTTCCCACATCCAGACGGGCCCACCACTGCCAGCAGTTCGCCGTCGCGCACTGTGAGATCGAGCTCGTCGACTGCGACGGTGCCGTCGGGGAACCGCTTCGTCACCCCCGACAGGACGATTGCCGCCATTGGGCGGGGAGCCTACCGGCGACCCCGGAGGCGACTACGGGCTGGGAGACGGCGCAGCTACGGGTGCACCGCCGGCGGCCATCGGCCAGCACCCTCGCTTAGCTGCTCGGTCTCCTCGTCGTAGACCGAGCCGAGCGCTTTGATGAAGGCGAGCGTGCTGGCGGCTTCCTCCTCGTCGATGCGGGCCATGGCGAAACCGACGTGGACGAGCACCCAGTCGCCGACGGCGATGCCGCCCTCGTCACCGGCGACGAGCTCGACGTTGACCCCGCGACGCACGCCGTCGATCTCCACCACTGCCTGGTGCGGCCGGCCGGCGTCATATACGACGAGCTGGCCGGGGAGACCGAGGCACATCAGGCAGGCACGCCGATCGCATCGAGCACGCTGGCCACGGCGGCGACGACAGGCCCAGCGGCATCGGCGTCGAGCAACGGTCGGGCGCTCCGATCGGCTTCGACGACGGCGTCGGAGAACGGCACCTCGCCGAGACAGGCGAGGTAGTGGCGGTCGCAGAACTCACCGACGGCCTCGCCGTCGGCCCGAGAGCGCACCTTGTTGACGACCACGACCGTCCTGGTCGATGGCAGCTCGGCAACGAGGTCGGCGAGGCGCCGGGTCGCCTCGAGCGAGCGGTAGTAGGGCTCGGTGACGAGCACGAGCAGGTCGGCGAATCGGGCCGTGCCCCGACTGACGTGTTCAGGTGAGGCCTCGAGATCGACGACGGCGAGGGTGCCCGGCGTCTCGCCGAGATCGGAGAGCACGGCGCTCACGGCCGCGTGCGCCGAGCACATACAGCCCTCGCCGGCGTGGGTGGGGGCGCCCATCAGCAGCAGCCGCACCCCGTCCGGTGCCGCGGTGCCGTGGACCGTCAAGATCTCGTCGATGCTGGCGGTGAGGCTCGGTCCGGTGAGCTTGCGTGACACGGCGGCGGCGGGGATCCCGGCCATGGTGGCTGTGGTCGACGGATCGACACCCAGCGCGGCGGCCAGGTTCGGGTTGCTGTCGGCGTCGATGGCCACGACCGGCGTGCCCCGGCGGGCAGCCAACCTGGCCAGCGTGGCTGCGATCGTCGTCTTCCCGGCACCGCCCTTGCCGGCGAAGGCGACCCTCATCGAGGTCGCGCCTTAGGACCGAGGGCGCGCTCGGCGCGCTCTACCACCCCGGCGAGTAGCTCGACGGTCGCCCGGATCACCTGGATCTCGGCGTCGAGCACTGCCCAACCGCTCGGCGTCACGGTGTAGGTCCTTCGAGGTGGTCCGGTCGACGAGTCCTCCCACCACGACTCGAGCAGCTCCTGACGGTCCATGGCGCGCAGAGCTCGGTAGAGCGCGCCAGGGTCGGCGAGCCGGATGCCTGACTGGCGCACCTGGTCCAACAACTCGTATCCGTGCGTAGGGCCTGCTGCCACCAGCATCAGCAGGACGACGCGCAGGTAGGCACGCGGCAGGCCTCGCTCGGTCTCCTGGTAGATGGTCATCGTTCCCCGTCTTGGTCGTGGTCATCGTCGTGGTTGTGGTGGCGGCGCTGGGCGACGCAGGCGTCGGCCTCGTCGGCCGACATGTGGCACCAGCAGTCATCGCTGCACTCACCATGGGTCGGGCGCATCAGGTCATCGAAGGCGAGGGCGAACTCCATGCCGCCCTCTTCGAGGCCACGGTCCGACAGCGTGTACCAGGTGCCGTCCCGATGAAGGAAGCCCTCGTCGACCAATCGGTCCAGGTAGCTGATGCCGACGCTGGCGTCCACGCCGAGAAACCGCTCTATCAGCTGCGGGTCCACGAGGTCGCCGAATCCCTCGCCGCGCAGCCAGTACATGACCTGCAGGATCTCGCTGCGCCAGTACATCGCCCGCAATGCCTCGGACTTCGGGGGCCGCAGCTCAGACATGGCCATCCGCCTCGGGTCTGCCAGCAGGTGCCGGTCCGGCCGCAGCCTCGGCGAGACCGGCGACACCGTCGAGGGCGCCGGTGATCACACCCAACTGCCCGTTGATGCGGATGACCGACGGGCCGATCGACTGGCACTGCGTCTCGATCGCGCGGACCCCGAAGGTGACCTTGCCGAGCAGGGCGCTCGTGGCTCTCAGCGAGCGGGCGATGAGCACGAGGTAGACGGCGAGGGCGCCGATCACGAGGGCGATCTCGACCAGCGTGCCGATGATGAGGAGGGTGCGCACGTCAGTTGCTCCCGCGGAGGAAGGCGTCGTGGCGCAATGCTTCCTCCGTCAAGGCGTCGAGCTTGTCGGATGTGGTGCCGAGCATCCACGTGGTCGCCGTGTTCCGGGCAACGAGCTTGCCTGATTCCCAGAGCGCCTCGGCGCCGCGCTCGATGCGCCGAATCCGGATGAGGAGAAGCTGCAGCAGCACGACGGCGACGATGGCGACGACGAGGCCGAGGACGAGGGTGATGGCCCAATACTCGTTGGTCGACATCATGCACCTGCCTCTGAGGCGAGGTGCTCACGGGCAGCGGTCGCTGCCACCACGATCCGAGTGGCGACCTGGTTGGTGTTGTCGACCTCCCACAGCGGCAGTGTGTTGACCTTGGCCTCGTCGAGAGCGGCGAGGATGGCCTCTGCCTTCTCGGCCGCTCTCGAGGCACCCCGGATCAGAAGCAGCAGCAGCACGACGACGATGACAACGACGCCGGCGCCGATCAACCAACTCAGCACCCAACCGCTCACTACACACCCCCCGGGTTCCGGCCGATGAGTGCAACATACACCTACCGCGGGCGACGATCACACACACACGTCGATAGGTGTATGTTGCACCTACAAGCCCAACGGAGGGGGTCCGATGACGCAGAACAGCAACGGTCCTTCAGGATCCGGTGGCGGCGGAGTCACGCAGAGCGAGCCGGGTACACCCGGTGAACCCGCCTCCCTCGGCCAGGCCGGGGCGATGCCCGGTGGCTCGGAGAAGAGTCACGGGACCTACGGCTCGAGTGACCCGCTGGCGCCGATCGGCATCCGAAGCCGAGCGCTCGAGGAGCCCGATGACACGCTTCGCTTGGGCCCTCTCCGCAAGATCTACTTGATTTGGCTCGTGGGGGCGTCCTGCGACGGTTGCACCGTGGCCGTCTCCGGTGCCACGCATCCTCGCGTCGAGCATCTGCTTGCCGGCATCATCCCCGGTCTGCCCCGAGTCGAGATCATCCACACCGTCCTGTCCATCGAATCAGGGCCGGAATGGGTCGCCAACCTGTTCATGGCCGAGGCCGGTGAGCTCGACGCCCCATATGTGATCACCTGGGAGGGCTCGGTCATGGACGAGACCCTTTCGGGCGACGGCTACTGGATGGGTCTCGGTGAGGACCCCGAAACCGGCCGTCAGATCACCAGCCTTGAGTGGCTCGATCGCCTGTCGCCAGGTGCCGCCGCAGTCATAGCCATCGGTACGTGTGCGACGTGGGGTGGGATCCCGGCTGCGAAGGGCAACCCGACCAACGCCATGGGCGTCATGGACCACCTCGGCAAGGACTACCGGTCCGCGTTCGGCGTCCCGGTCGTCAACATCCCGGGCTGCTCGCCGATCGGTGACAACTACCTCGAGACGGCAGCTGCCGTCCTGCTGTTCTTGAACGGGCTGGCGCCGCTGCCGGAGTTCGACGAGCTCGGCCGCCCGGCGTGGCTGTTCGGCGAGACGGTGCATCGGCACTGTCCTCGCGCCGGCTACTACGAGGAGGGGGTGTTCGCCGAGGCTTACGGCGACAAGGAGTGCCTCGTCGAGTTGGGCTGTTGGGGACCGGTGGTGCAGTGCAACATCGCCGAGCGAGGCATGGTCGACGGCCACGGCGGGTGCATGCAGATGGGCGGCATCTGCATCGGGTGCACGATGCCCGGTTTCCCCGACAAGTTCTCACCGTTCTACGAGGCCCCGCCCGGATCCATGCTGTCGAGCACGACGAGCAGGGTCGTCGGAAGTTTCATCCGCCGGATGCGGGACGTGAGCAAGGCCGACAAGAACATGTCGCCGCTGTGGACCGAGGATGCGCCGAGCGGCTGGGCACGCTCGCGCACAGGTCCCCGGGGCGCCGTCAAGACGCTGCACCGCTTCTACTCGAAGTATCAGCACTCCAAAGAGTCCTACAACTAGCCGGCCGGAGGGTTCGCATGTGCTTCAGAAACCTGCCGATCGAGTTCGACGGCGCGGGTAACGCCCGGCTTCGCGAGGGTGTCGCCGACCCGTACGCCGTTACCGTCGCCGAACCGAAGGGCTACGTGCGGCCCCACGACGGCCCTGGCGCCATGGTGGCTCCGCCTCGACTGCGTGATTGGAGCATCGATCCTGTCACCCGCGTCGCCGGCGCACTGGCGGTGCACACCGTTCTCGATCTCGAGAAACGGGAGGCCGTCGAAGCACACTCCCAGGCCATGCTGTTCCGCGGCTACGAGGTGATCCTCAAAGGACGCGATCCCCGCGACGCCATCGACATCAGTTCACGCGCTTGCGGTGTGTGCGGCGGCGTCCACTCCACCGTTTCGTCCCTCGCCATCGAGCAGGCCTTCGGCATCTGTCCTCCCCCGCTCGGCGTCCTCGTGCGCAACCTCGGTGAGGTCGGCGAGATGTTCTACGACCATCCCCTGCACCTCGGCCTCCTGGCGGGCCCGGACTACTCGACGTCGATCGTGTCGGTCACGAACCCCGAGCTCGTCACCCGGGCCGAGTCGACCCGCTGCCCACACGCCGACGTCCACGGGTTTGCCACCATGAAGGATCTCATGGACGCCCTCAACCCATTGACGGGCAAGATCTACCTCGAATCGCTCGAGTACACACGCGTCGGCCGCATCATGTGCATGCAGATGTACGGCAAGTACCCGCACCCCTCGACGCTGGTGCCCGGCGGGGTGTCGACCACGATCAGCACGTCGTCGTTCAACGAGTACTACACGCAACTCGGCAAGATCTTCGACTACTGCAAGGTGATGGCGGCGACGTGGGACGACATCGCCGACTTCTTCCTCGAGGCCAACCCGGCCTACGAACAGGTCGGGGCCCGCCCCACGAACATGATCCAGACCGGCATCTGGGACGACCCGGAGGCATACGACGCCACCTACGCCAACTGCAACGAGTGGGGAGACCGGCGCTGGGCCCTACCGGGGATCATCCTCGACGGCGAGCTGCGCACCACCAGGCTGACCGACATCAACATGGGCATCGAGGAGTTCGTCGAGCACTCCTACTACGACGACTGGACGACCAACGGTGCACCCCGCTTCGCCACCGATCCGCTCGGCAATCCGATCTCGCCGTACCACGCCTGGAACAAGGAGACGATCCCCCGGCCGGAGGGTAAGAACTTCAAGGAGAAGTACAGCTGGGATTGCGCCCCGCGTTGGGACCGTCAGGTGATGGAGTCGGGCACCTATGGGCGGATGTGGACCACGGCGCTTGCCGCACGCACCCAGGAGAATCCATTCCTCGACGCCACCGGGGACGGTTTGCGGATCACGTTGCCGCGCCACGGGTTGCCCGAGACCGAGCTCAACTGGAAGATCCCCGACACGCTAAATGCCCTCGAGCGCAACCGGGGCCGGGCCTACGCCATGGCCTTCACCGCCGCCATCGGCATGAACTGCATCCTCAAGGCCTTCGAGTACTGGCGCAAAGGCGAGACCGCGGTGAGCACGCCGTACAAGGTGCCCAAGGACGAGCGCGTGGCAGTCGGCTTCTGGGAGGCCGGCCGTGGCTACCTCACCCACCACCTCCACATGGACAAGGGCAAGATCGTCAATTATCAGATCAACACGCCGTCTACGTGGAACGCGTCGCCTCGCGACCCGTTCGGCAACCCGGGCCCCTACGAGGAGGCGATCGTCGGAACGCCGATCCTCGAGAGCGTGAGCGACGACGATGTCAAGGGCATCGACGTGCTACGGGCGATCCGAAGCTTCGATCCCTGCATGCCGTGCACGACGCACATGGACACGGGTAAGGGTGTCATCGTGCGCGAGGTGAACTCCTGCGGCTGCACGCTCGAATGACCGGACCCGTGCTGGTCGGCGGCATCGGGCTGCCGTGGCTGCGCGATCTCGACTTCGGCACCCAGTTCATCGCCCGTATCGAGCACGAGCGATGGCCCGACGGCGTGCTGCTGGAGGACCTCTCTTATGCTGCCCACCGCGTGCTGCATCGTCTCCAGGAGATCGTTCCGACCAAAGTCGTGCTCGTGGGAGCCATGCCGCGCGAGGTCGACCCACCCGGCACGGTCCGCCGGTACACTTTGGACCTCACACCGCCGCCGCCGCAGGAGGTGCACGAAAGGTTGACCGAGGCCGTCGGCGGCATCATCGATCTCGACCACACCCTCGCCGTCGTACGCCATTGGGGAGCGTTCCCCGCCGACACCACGGTGATCGAGGTGGAGCCTGAGGACCGCGCCTTCGGACTCGGTTTCAGCAACGCTGTAGAGCGGGCCTTCGAGGAAGTGCTGCGCCTGGTGCGAGAGGAGATTGGCGCCGCGGAGGTGTCGGGTTGACAACGTCGGGCGAACAACTTCCCGTCGACGAGGTGCTCGAGCGCGTCGCCACCCTCGCCGAGGAGCTTGCTGCCCACCCCGACATAGGCCCGCAGGTGCTCGAGCTGCTCGATTGGGTCGACGCCTTCCACCGCGAGGGACTCGGCCGGCTCGTGGAGATGATCCGGGCGTGGCGGGGCGAGATCTTCCTCGAGGCCGTGGCCGGCGACGACTTGGCGGGCGGCCTGCTCGCCGCGTACGACCTCGGTGAGGGTGCCGGCGAGTCGGCCGAGAAGGCCGTCGAGCGGGCGATGGCCGAGATCCGACCCTTCGCTGCGTCCCATGGCGGCGACATCGAGATCGTGCGCATCGACGACGGCGTGGTGGAGGTTCGGCTGCAGGGCACATGCGACGGCTGCCCGAGCTCGGCGGCGACGCTGACACACGGGGTCGAAGCTGCGTTGCGCCGCCAGTGGGTGAGCTTCCGCCGCCTCGAGGTGTCGGCGTCGGCAGCGCTGGACCCCGCCAAGGATGACCTGGAGTGCCCTGTGCCCGAAACAGCCCCGTCACCGGCCCCGCCTACTCCAGAGCCCCCACTGCTCCAGATCCGCGGCCACGAGCTGACGTGATGGCGAGCGAGGATCCGGCATCGCTCGCCTTCCGGGCGCGAGCCCTGGCCCAAGCACACGCGCTCAGCGCCGCAGCCCACCGAATAGTCAACCGGGTCGTGGCTGAGGAGGCGCGCACGCAGCCGCGCCCAGAGCTCGGTGCCTGGGCCGGTGCCGCCCTGACGCAGGGCTACTGCCTCCGGCGGGTACAAGAGGACGGCGACACGATCATGGTCGCCGGCGTCGTCGACGACGAGGTGCTCGATCGGGCGGGCACCGCCCACGCCGCCGAACTGCGCAGCAGCACCGGCGACGAGTTGACGGTGGCCGCCCTCGACATGCTGGTCGGCTCACAAGTGGAGCACCGCCTCGAGCCGTGGCGCGACGAGCTCGACGATGACACGTGGGCCGAGCTCGAGCAGTACCTCACGTGGTGGGTGGTCAAGGGCTACGGGCTGCGGATAGCGGAGACGTCGGGCAGCGGGCCGTGATGCGAGTGCTCATCGCCGGAGTCGGCAACGTGCTTCGGGGCGACGACGGGTTCGGTGTCGAGGTGGCCCGCCGCCTCGAGGCGATGCTGCTACCGCCCGGGGTGCGTGTTGTCGAGACCGGAATCGGTGGCATCGCCCTCGTGCAGGAACTTCAGGACGGCTGGGACGTGTTGATCGTCGTGGACACCGTCGATCGGGCGAAGCCGCCCGGCACTGTGATGGTGATCGATCCCGACGTAGTGGATGTCGGCGCCCTCAGTTGGAGCGAACGGCACGATCTGCTGGCCGACATGCACTTCGCAACACCAGAGCGGGCCCTGATGCTCGCCAAAGCCCTCGGCGTGCTGCCGCCGGTGGTGCGCCTCGTCGGCTGCCAGCCGTGCGACGCCGATCGGGTCGGCATCGGCCTGGCGCCGCTCGTGGCACAGGCCGTCGAGGTCGCAATAGGCGAGGTGGGAGACGAAGTCGAGGCTGTGACGGGACACGCCCTCAATGGCTGACGGCGCTCTCGCCGCCATCGTCCGGCTCGAAGCCGAGCTCGGCGCTACGCGAAAGGAAACCAACCCGTACGAGCACGCGCTGGTTGCCCATCGCCTTGGCCTGGCCTATGCCGAGACAGTCTCAGGCCAACCGCAAGAGCGTCTCCGCCGGGCGCTCGCCTGCTTCGACGTGGCGGCGACATTGCTCGATCCTCGGTTCCACCCCATCGAGCACGCCCGGGTGCTGACCGCCGCAGGCTCTTCACGTCGCAGTCTCGGCGACCCGGCCGCGGCGCTTGGGCTGTTCCGCCGGGCCGCCGAGCTGGCCGCCGGCCGGGTGAACGCTGACGAGGCGGCGGCCATGGCCAACAACGTCGGCTTGGCGCTGCTCGAGCTCGGCGACGTCGACGGCGCGATCGATCAGTTCGACGTCGCCGTGGCTGGTTTCGGCACCGATTCGCCTGATGGCCGCCGGGGCAGAACGTCAGCGCTGCACAACCGGGGCCTCTCCCGCGCGGCGTCGGGACGACCGGCGGATCTCACCGTCGCGTTGTGCGATTACGACGACGCCGTTGCGGGCGTCGCCTTCGACGAAGCGCCCCTGCATCACGGTCTCGTACAACACAGCCGAGCTGTCGCAGCCTCCGCTCTCGCCGACGCCGAGACCGGTCCCGATCGAGCTCAGGCATGGCGTGAAGCCGCGATCGAAGCGTTCACCGCCGCTCTCGACATCTTCGGCTGGCCCGACCATGCCGCCCAACACGGCATCGCCAGCTTCAACCTGGGACGGATGTGGGCACGCAGCGACGACGTCGACGAACTGCGCCGGGCGCTGCTGTGCTTCGAGGATGCCGTCACCGCCTTCGACCCACGCCACCAGGCAACACCGTGGAGGCAGGCCTATGACTCGTTGCTGGCCATCGAGGCCCGACTGGCACCGGACCATGCCGGCTGGTCCCGCGTCGACCATTTGCTGGCGCTGCTGGACGCCGACCCGCAGGGCGCACAAAGACTGATGCGTGGGCGTCTGGCGCGCTGGCTACCACTGCCGACTGCTGCGCGCGATGGCGCCCTCACCGCCTTCGTCGGTGCCGCGCTGCGCGATGGCGGTGACGTCGGTGCAGGTGCGCTCGTGCTGCTGCTCTCGGCGGTGATGGAGTTGCCGGTGGAGGCGCAGTCGGCGGCGCTCGACGCCCTGCTCGCCGTTCGCGCCGAGGCCGACGAGAATGGACGTGAGGCCATCGACCGCCTCGTCGATCGAGCGGTAGGTGAAGCTGTGGTCGGCCCACAGCGGGTCTTCGTCCGCGACCACCTCGTCGCCGGAGGCTTCGAACGGCCATGACGTCCCATGGAGCCGATCCCATAGTGACGGCACAAGCCTTTGTCGGCGCCGTGAGCTGGGGTGAGCACACCACGGTCTGGGAGCTCCTCACGCCAGGTGCTCGCGCCGCAGTGCTGGACGTGGCGACCCGCCGTGGCATGGACCCGCTGCTGGCCGCCCGCCTGCGCGAGGGGACCGCCGGCGAAGACGAACGCGACGACTTCCTCGGCGACCTGCTCCACGGCCTGCGTGCCGAGATGCTCGGCGTCGACCTCGACGCCCTGCGGTGCGTCCCCGGCGAGAGTGGGACGACGGTGCGAGACTCTGTGATCGTGCACCTCGTAGCCGATGTGCCTGCCGAGCTCGGCGACGCGGTTCCAGTCGGCCGGATCGAACTGGTCGTCGACAGCGGACGTTGGGCGGTCGTGCGGCTCGACGGCAGCCCATGAACGACACTTCGCGTCGACGCTTCGCGGTTGCGGTCAACGCCGAGGCCTTGGCGCTCGCCTGGGCCCGGCAGGAGTCGGCCCCTGCCGGTGCCGTCGTGGTCGTCGATCACGAGATCAGTCCCCGCGGCCGTCTCGGCCGTCTCTGGCCGCACCCGCCGGAGCGGACCGCTGTGCTCGCCGTGGTGTGGCGGCCAGCACTCGACGCCGACCAGGCCGATCTCGTGTGGTTGGCAGCATCGCTCGGGCTGCTGGCCGCAGTCCGGCCGCTCACCGGTGGTGCGGACATGGGCCTGTGCTGGCCCGACGCCCTCGTCGATGCCAACGAGGGCCGGGTCGGGGAGGTGCGCGCCGAAGTGCAGCTGGGACCAGGACGGGTGACGTTGGCGGTGGTGACCGGCCGGCTCTATCTCGAAGCGCTCGCTGGCTGCGATCGAGGTGTCGCGGTCGCAGCGATGATCGCCGGTTTCGAAGCCGGAGCCGGACACCTCCGAGCCGGCGCCGATGCTGTCCGGGCAACGTACGAGGACTCCTGCGTCCTGACCGGGCGCCGCATGACGGCGCGACTGCTGCCGCGCGGCGCGGTGCGGGGCACCATGCGTGGCGTCGACATCCACGGCCGGCTCGAGCTGGTGTCGTCGACGGGCCTGGTGGAGCGCGTGCCCGTCGACACCCTCGACCGGATTGACGTCGTCGCTTCCTAGGTGGTTCGAACCTTCGTCAGGGCGTAGTCGACCAGCGTGTCGGTGAGTGCCACGCCATGCGCCTTCTGGGCATGCTCGCTGACCTTGGCGAGCAGCTCCTCCTTGCTATCGGCGGTCGTCTTCGTCCTGCAGGCGACGCCGACGTCCGCACAGCGGAACTCGAGCGCCATCAGGACGCCTTGACCTCAGGCTGCGACACGTCGGCGACCAGCTGCTCGAGCGCACCGGCGACGGCGGTCAGGTTCGTGTTGACGTCGCCGAGTAGCTCACCGAGCGGTTCGGTGCGATGGGCGATGGCCCGCACACCGAACGTCACCTTGCCGAGCGTGTCGACGGCGCGGTGCAGGATGACGACCACCCAGATCAGATAGAACGCCACGGCGGCCACCAGCAGACCGACCAGCACCAGGCTGACAATGGCAGCAATGGACATGCTCCTCCTTACCTACACGAGCCGCCGCAAGGCGGTCACGTAGCGAACGGCATGACCGGTGATCGCCCGAACCTCGTCCCTCGTCGTGACGAGGGCGGGCACAGGGTCGAGTGCTTTGGTGAGCAGCACGCCATGTTCGAGGATGTCGTCGGCGTAGGCGTTGATCTCCCGCCCGGTGCGGATCACTCTGTTGGCGAGGAAGATCACGAGCGGTACGACGACGAACAAGACCACGGCGTTGACGATCCACCACAGCACCATCGCCGTCCCCTCCTTCTCCACCCGGTAAGTGTGACCTGACAGTAGCAGACGTTCCGCGGCGAGCGGATGGCGTCACTCGATGGGGCGTATGGTGCTGCCCGTGTTCAGGCCGGTGATGAACAGTTGCCTGTTGTTCTCTGCGGTGGGGAACGCGCCTGGCGTGAAGTACCACTCGTCGAGGATGTCTTTGCGATACACGAGAACCTTTTCAGGGTAGTACAGAGGCAACACGGGGATGTCATCGGCGAGGCGTGCTTGCATCTTTCTGACCAGCTCAGCGCGCTCGTCTTCGTCCAACGTCACCCGCTGTCGCTCTGCGAGCTCGTCGAACGGCCGATTGACGTAACCACTCGCTCCCGCCAGAGATGGGGGTGACGTCGACGAGAACAGCTGTCGCAGCACGTCCGGGTCGGAGCTCGGACCTCCAGCGCTCGGGCCCGGAAACACCAGCACCGCCATGTCGTAACCGCCGGACAGCTTCGTGCCGAACAGTGCCGGGCCGATCTCAACCGCCTTGATCGTGATGGCGACCCCGATCTGCCCGAGCGCCGCGGCGATCAACTCACCTAGCGGAACGTCGGTGTTGCTCACCAACAGCTCAAAGCTCAGCGAGCCACCGTCGGGAGCAGTCCGGGTTCCGCCGTCGGCCGTTCCGTAGCCTGCTGCATCGAGGAGCTCGTTGGCCGCAGCGATGTCGAACTCGTACTGCTCGACGTCAGCGAGGAACGCACTGGCGGGCCCGAGAAAGCCGGGGTTACCGGGATCCCCGTTACCTCCGGCAAGACGGCTGACGAGGTCGTTGCGATCGATCGCCTTTGCACAAGCACGACGGAACTGCGCATCGGCCAGCGCGTCGCCCCTGGCGAGGTTCCAATACAGGAGGAAGGCCGACAAACCGCGCTCGGTGACTCTGGCAAACTCATCGTCGTCATCGAAGGGAGCGAGAACATTCGCCCTCACACCGTTGCCGAACCCGGCGTCGATGGCGCCGGCGCGCAGGGCTGCGAACTGGTCCTCGACTTCGGTGAACTCGATCCGCTCCACGAACGGGGTGCCGAGGAAGTAGGCATCGTTGGCGATGTACAGGAGGGGATTGGCGTCGCCGGAGTAGGACTCCAGCCGGTAAGCGCCCGATCCGACGAGCATGGCGGGGTCCTGCACCGCCGCCGGGTCTTCGATCGACGACCAAACATGCTTGGGGATGATCGGCAGCGCTCCGGCGACCTGCTCGGCGAAGGAGACGACGGCGCTGTCGAGGGTGATCTCGATCGTGGTCGGCCCGGCTGCGCTCACCTTGGCGACGCCCTGTGGCGGCTGGATGATCACCGGAGGCGGGAGCGACTCCTGGGCTGCGTAGTAGTCGAAGGTGAACACGACATCGTCGGCCGTGAGGGGCATCCCGTCACTCCAGGTCAGGCCACGGCGCAGTTCGAAGGTGTACATCAGGCCGTCGGCGGATCGTTTGAAGCTCTCGGCGAGCCAGGGCAGGAGCGTGCCGTCGCCGTCTTTCCACAGCAGCGTGTCGTAGAGCAGGCTCATCTGGACGTAGCCGATGCCTCCGTTCGACGAGAATGGCGACGGGAATCCAAACGCTCCGTTCGGCAACCGCAAAGTCGGCCGGGGCGCAGGATCCAGTGCATCGGGATCGCCCTCTGGCACGGATGTCGCCGCCGCCGTCGGAGAGGTCTGGTTCGACTCGGTGGTGGCCGGAGCGGTCGATTCTGGGGTGCTCGGGGATGGCGTGGTCGGGACAGAGCCCGCAGTCGGCTCCGATTCGCTGTCGCTCGAGCAGGCACCGAGCGTGATCGCACCGGCACCGCCGAGCACGGTGAGGAGGAAGCGGCGACGCTCCATGGGGAACACCGGGGGCGTCATCCGTACCTGCTCGTTCATCATGTGCTCCGTTCATCGCAGTGTTGGCGGTCGGTCAGTTCGGTGAGGGCGACAAAGGCAGGCGCGGCCTCGACGAGGCGTCGGGCCGCCAGGCTAGAGGGCACCACCGAGACCTGTTGGGAGGGTCCCTCCTCCACCACTCGGCCGTGGTCGATGACGACGATGCGGTCCACCACCTTGCGCACGACGGCCATGTCGTGGGAGACGAGCACCAGGCCGAGGCCCATCTCGATCTGCCGTTCGCGCAGCACGGTGAGCATGCGGGCCTGCTCGGAGGCATCGAGCATGGCCGTCGGCTCGTCAGCCACGAGCAGCTTCGGCCGCAGCACGAGGGCCCGTGCCAGCGCCACCCGCTGCATTTGACCACCCGAGAGCTCGTGGATGCGGGCGTCGAGAAACGGGCCCGAGCACGGCAAGCCGACGCTGTCGAGCATCTCTGCAACTGCGCCGCGGCGCGCCTCGGAGTCGAGCACGGCGTCGACGTCGAGCGGCTCGCGGACGAGTTCCTCGACGGTGAGCCGAGGCGACAAGGCGTCGTTTGGATCCTGCATGACGAGTTGGATCCGTCGTCGGAGCGATCTCGCCGCGCCGCCGCGCCATGACGCCTCGAGCTCGACATCACCGAGCAGCACCCGCCCGCTGTCGGGAGCGAGATGGCCTGTGAGGATCCGGGCCAGCGTCGACTTACCACTGCCCGAAGGCCCGATGAGTCCCACCGACTCGCCTTCGTTCACCGTCAGCGACACCTGGTCGAGTGCCTGCACCTCGTGGTCGCCACCGTGGAAGAACTTCGAGATGCCGATCGCCCGCAGCAGCTCCTTGAGCCCCCCGAAGTGACACGCCACCAGGCGCCGCCGAGATTCGACGAGGTCAGGATGCGATTCCCGGCACACCGACTCCGCCTGAGTGCAGCGCGGGTGGAAAGCGCACCCCGGCGGCACCAACCGAGGATCTGGCGCTCGTCCGCGAATCGGGCGCAGATCCTTGGTGGTGCTCATCACCGGATAGGCGCCGACCAACGCCCAGCTGTAGGGATGAGCCGGCTCGCCGATCACCCGCCGAGTGTCACCCAGCTCCACGGCCTCCCCGGCGTACAGCACCATGACCCGTTCGGCGAGTTGTGCTGCGTCGGGCAGGTCGTGGGAGATCACGATGAGCGCAAAGCCTCGCTGGTCGGCGAGGGCCCGGACACGGGCGACGACGTCCCGGCGAGTGGCGGAGTCGAGCCCGGCAGTCGGCTCGTCGAGAATCACCAACTGCGGGTCAAGTGCCAAGGCCATGGCCAGCGCCGCCCGCCGACGCTCGCCGCCCGAGAGCTGATGCGGATAGCGGTCGAGCAGCGAGGGATCGAGGGCTACCTCCTCGGCCAGTGCCGAGGCCTGCCGGCGCGCCTTCGATCGGCTGGTGCGGAACCGATCGCGTAGCGGTTCGGCGACCTGGGCGCCCACGGTGGCGACCGGGTTGAACGGTGCGCCCTGAAGGGCGATCGCTGCCGTCGACCATCGTACGCTGCGGAGCGTCGCCGGGTCGGCACCGAGCATCTCGTGGCCACCGACCTGGACGCTCCCAGACGCCTCGGGAGGTTGGATCAGTCCGACCAGACAGTGGGCCAAGGTCGACTTGCCCGAACCACTTTCCCCGACGATCGCCAGGGTGTCGCCGGCGTCGAGCGAGAAGCTGACGCCTCGGACTGCCTCGACGTCTGCGCCGAACCGGACCCGCAATTCGTCCACCTCTACGAGCGCGCTCACGTCACTCGGGGGCTGCGCCCCGCACCCCATCGCCGTTCGGCTCGCTGTCTCTCGCTCGCCCGGCCATGAGCTCGCTTCGCTCCCTCATGTCGCCCGAAGCCAACGAGGGTTGAAGGTCGGCTCCAGACCGACACCGACGAACGTGAACCCGAGCACAGTCAGGGCGATGGCCAAACCCGGTGGAAGTACCCACCACGTCCACATCCCGCTGAAGTAGATGCTCTGTTCGTTCAGAGCCCTGTTCAGCATCAGACCCCAGCTCACGCCCGTCGGATCGCCGACGCCGAGGAAGGCGAGGCCCGCTTCGAGGCCGATCGCAAGGCCGGCCCAGTTCACGAACCCGACCACGACAAGGGGGGCGAGACCCGGCACGAGATGGCGACGCAGGACGTACATCGGTCCGCCGCCGAAGCCGCGCGCTGCGGTGATGTAACCGCGTTGGCGCAAGGTGAGGGCCTGGGCGCGCAGGATGCGAGCATTCGGAGCGATGCCGATGAAGGCGATCACCGAGATCACCGAAAGACGGCTGTCGCCGGCCAGCGAACCGATCAGCACGATGAGCGGCAGCCCGGGCAGGGCCAGCAGCACAACGACGGCACGACTCGCACTGCGGTCGGCGAAGCCGCCGGTGAGCGCTGGAAGCACGCCGACGAGTATCGCCGCCAACATGGTGAGCGAGCCGGCGATGAAGCCCACAGCGAGGGACACGCGAGCCCCGAAGACGGCCTGGGTGAAGATGTCGTGCCCGGGGTTGTCGGTGCCGAGCCAGTGTCGCGCCGAAGGTGACTCCAGCGCCGGGCCGGAGATCGCCTTCGGGTCGTGCGACGACAGTAGCGGCGCGAACACCGCCACGAGCACGACGACCCCTAGCAGCGTCAGGCCTACATGCAACAGGCGCGAGCGGTGGGTAGCGCTGCTCACAGGGATATCCGCGGGTCGAGACGACGGTAGAGAGCATCGGCGAGTGCATTGACTGTCACGATGCTCACGCTCACGACGAGGAACACGCCCTGGATGGTCGGGTAGTTGCGTGACCCGATGGATTCGAAGATCAGCCCCCCGAGGCCGGGGTAGGCGAACACCCGCTCGATGAGCACATCACCGGTCACCACGAACCCGATCTGCAGGGCGGTGAGGCCCACAACCGGTAGCAGCGCGTTGCGGGCCGCGTACCGGTACTTGAGCGTGCGGTCGCGGAGGCCCTTTGCCCGACCGAGAAGCAGGTGGTCGGCACCCAACTCTTGGACCATGCCCGCCCGCATCACGAGGTAGTTCCCCGCCGTGAGGCCGACGGTCAGGACGAGGGCAGGCAGCAGCAGGTGCCGGGCGATGTCGGTTGTCTTGCGTACCAGGCTGAACGATCCCGAAAACGGTGTTTGTGCGCCCGACAGCGGCAGCCATCCGAGCTTCACTGCGAACACGAACAGCAGCAGCGACGCCAACAGGAACGCTGGGAACTCCCGTACGGCCAAGAGGGACACCATCAGGACCCGATCCGCCCGCCGGCCACGGCGCCAGCCGGCGTGCACCCCTGCGACCAGCCCTCCGATGGCGGCGAGCAGCAGTGAAGTGCCGATCAGCAGGATCGTCCACGGCAGGCGTCGGCCGATGTCCGATGCGACCGAGGCGTTGGTGTCGATCGAACGGCCGAGATCGCCGTGGGCCAGTCTGGACACGTAGTGCCCGAATTGTTCGACGACGGGTCGGTCGGTGCCGTAGTACTCCTCGAGTGCCGCTCGGGTCTCTTCGCCGAACCTGAAGTTGGTGGCGCTCTGAGCGAGCAGAGCGTCGATCGGATCTCCCGGCATGGCGCGAGGCAGAAAGAAGTTCAGCGCCACCAGGAAGGCGACAGTCACCAGGTACCACCCAGCTGCGCCGGCCCGGCGGCGGGTCGATCGACGCCGGGCGCGACGAGCGCTCGGCGCGGTCAACTCGGCACGCAATGGCGCCTCGTCGCTCCCAGGTCCATGGCGGGCAAGTATGCCTCACATTGCAGGAACGGGGATCCTGCAGAGCGGGGTGGTGACGTCTGCAAATTGCCAATAGTGGCCGATCCTTGGTTGGTATGAATGTCCGCTGATGAATTGACTGCCGCCTAAGTCGTCGGCGATGACACCTCCGACACCTCCGGCGCGCCACATCGCGAACGCCAGCCGCGCGTGACGGCCGAGGAAGCCGGCGACCGCAAACCATGAAGACCTGGCTCCGCGCCCGGCCTGCCGCCACGACGATCAGCGAACTCCGAACCGAGCTCGACACCTTCCTCGACATCTACAACCATCACCGCCGACCGCATCACCAGCGGCAGCGTCGCCCTGCGCGTCAACGGCCAACCCCGCCACGTCGGCCCCGGCCGAACCCTCGACGGAACCGCTGTCGTGATGCTCATAGAAACCTCGACGTACGCGTCATCCACGCCGCCTCCGGCGAGATCATCCGCGAACTCACCCTCGACCCCGAAACGCCGCTACCACGGCACCGGCAGACCACCGGGCGGCCCCACAGGACCCCGCAAAACCAAAGGATCCGAACCCCCGATGAGGGTTCGGATCCTTCCAATGTCTCGCGACACCACAAGAGCGGATGAGGGGAATCGAACCCCCGTATTCAGCTTGGGAAGCTGATGTTCTGCCATTGAACTACATCCGCGAGGCGCGCCACAGGTTAGCGCCCGCTGGCGGCGCCAGGCCTCTGCGCGTGACAGCCGGACGGTAGGGTGCGCGGCCGTGAACCCCATCGTCGTTCGGCCTGCCGGCGCTCGAGCGTCCGGCACGTCGCCGACATAGTGGCGTCGACGTGATCCTGTCGGACCGCAGTCTCCGCGAGGCGATCGCCGACGGCCGGATCGTAATCGATCCGTTCGATCCCGCCTGCGTGCAGCCGTCGTCGATCGACCTCAAGGTCGGCAACCTCTTCCGCGTCTTCCGGAACCACACGGCTGGCGTGATCGACGTCAAGCTCGACCTCGGGAAACTCACGGAGCTGATCGAGATCCAAGACGACGGTGTGTTCATGCTCCACCCGGGAGAGTTCGTCCTCGGCTCGACGCACGAGCGAGTGATCGTGCCCCCCGACCTCGTGGCTCGGATCGAGGGCAAGGCACTCTCGATCCAGACGCCCGTCCCGACGCCGGATGGCTGGGCGGAGCTCGGCGACCTCCGTGTCGGCGACCGGGTGTTCACCGACACGGGCCACGCCGTGCGCGTGAAGGACGTTACGGAGGTGATGCTCGGCCGTCCCTGCTACGAGCTGACGTTCTCCGACGGGTCCCACCTCGTCGCCGACGAGGCCCACGAGTGGCTGACGACGACCAAGCGCGAACGCCGCACTCATGCTCTGCCCTCGGGGCGCACTACCGGAGAGATCGCCGCCACGCTGAAGTACGGCAGGGAGTACAACCACCACGTCCACCTGACCCGCAGCGTGCTCGGCAGCGACGCGGAGCTCCCGATCCATCCCTACGTGCTCGGGCTGTGGATCGGCGACGGGACCTCGAAGGCGGCCGAGATCACGACCGCTGACGATGAGGTGCTCGACGAGATCCGGAGTTGTGGCTACGACGTTGCGACCACTACGTCGCCGCTGAGGTGGCGCATCGGCGGGACCGGCCACACGCGTGACCCGATCACCGGCCAGTACGCCCGAAACAATTCCCTGTCGTCGACGCTGCGCACCGCAGGTTTGCTCGGCAACAAGCATATCCCCACCGACTATCTCCGAGCATCCGTGCAACAGCGGTGGTGGTTGCTCGAGGGGTTGATGGACTCCGATGGCTACTGTGGCGCGTGGGGTCGCTGCGAGTTCACGACGGTCAAGGAGCCACTCGCCGAGCAGGTCCACGAGCTCGTCGCCAGCCTCGGGTTTCGACCGGTCATCGCCAAGAAGCCGGCGATGCTCCACGGCGTCGACCACGGGCCGAAGTACGACGTCACATTCACGCCCGAGCGACCCGTCTTCCGCGTGACCCGCAAGGCGATGCGCCAGAAGTCGTCCGGCCGCTTCAACCGCTTTCGAGCGATCACCGCCGTCCGACCGGTGCCGTCGGTCCCTGTGCGGTGCATCGAGGTCGACCATCCGTCGGGCGTCTACCTCGTCGGCCGATCGTTCGTCCCGACGCACAACTCGAGCCTTGGTCGGCTCGGCCTGCTGATCCATTCAACGGCCGGGTTCATTGACGCCGGCTTCGATGGCCACGTGACCCTGGAGCTCTCCAACGTCGCCAGCCTGCCGATCACCATCTACCCGCGGATGAAGATCGGCCAGCTGAGCTTCATGACCATGACGACACCGGCAGCCGAGCCCTACGGCTCAGGCGCAGCGGGCTCGAAATACCAGGGCCAGCGCGGCCCGACCCCCAGCCGCTACTTCGAGAACTTCACACTCTCGCGGGAGACTCCGCCCCCCGAGTGAACGTCTGTGTCACGGCAAGGCCTGAAGTGGGCGTTTGTCGTGACACAGAACGTGGAGGTCGGGGCTAGTTGGCGATGTCCTCATCGCCGTGGGCCTCTTCCATCCATCGAGTCCACATCTCGTCGACCGTCGCCGGATCGCCGAGGTGGTCGCCCAGGCTGGTGCGCAGGCCGTCGTCGCTGGTCTGTTCGAAGGCGTGCTGCTCGGCCGAAGCCGCGAGAGCCACGGTCACCTGCTCCACGCCGAACGTGGCTTCCAGCCCCCGCCGGAGATGGCGGCGGTGGGCTCGTGATCGGTGCGCGACAGCTCCACAACATGGCTCACGGTATGTGGCGCCGACGGGCTGGCGGTTCAATCGCCGCCGTTGGGGGTTGCCAATGGCGCCGGCCGCGTGTCGAGGTTGCGCTCACCGGCCTCGATGGCGTCGAGCAGGTGGATGGCGATGTCGGCGACCTTGACCTGGTCGTC
>Ga0183260_10000720_pt1 | contig 28176 bp, 27 predicted proteins | sample AntDrymUQ4972206_2_FD_129768 | JGI IMG/M metagenome (GOLD analysis project Ga0183260, IMG submission 129768) | Polar desert sand microbial communities from Dry Valleys, Antarctica - metaG UQ497 (22.06) (version 2) (version 2) | ecosystem: Environmental > Terrestrial > Soil > Desert | place... | reverse complement strand
CGGTCTTGAACTTGGCCTTGCTCGTCGTCTCGCCGGTGATCGACATGCGATCGACCTCGCCGTCAAGGCGAACGCTGGAAATCTCGCCCTGGCGAACCTTTTCCAGGAACGCCGAGTAGCCGAGTTCCTCGTCCACTCCCGCGCGCGGCTGCAGGCTCTGGAATACCGTCATCAGGACCAGCGCAATGGCCAGCCAGACGAGCACATTCTTGACCGTATCGTTCATCTATGACTCGCTAGTTCGAAGCAGACGGCGCCGGAACGCCGCGAAAATCTGTTGCCAGCGCGTAGACCTCGGCGCTGCGCGCGCGCGACGCCTGCGGTTTGCGCATCGTCACCTTCGCGTAAGCCCGCCGCAAGTCCCTCAGGTAACCATCGAAACCCGCACCTTGAAACAGTTTGACCAGAAACGTACCGCCCGGACGCAAATGACGCCTGGCAAATTCAGCGGCCAGTTCGGCCAACTCGAGCGAACGGGCCTGATCGACGGAAGACACGCCGCTCATGTTGGGGGCCATATCCGACAAGACAAGATCGACCACCGCGCCCGCCAGCAAGTTCTCCAGCGCCGCCAGGACCTCTGCGTCGCGAAAATCCCCGTTCAACTGCTCGACACCGGCGATCTCCTCGAAAGGCAGCATGTCGAGCGCCAGCACGCGTCCCCGCGCGCCAACCGTGCGGCGAACCAGATCGGACCAGCCACCCGGCGCCGCACCCAGATCCACCACGATCATGCCGGGCTTGAGGAACCGGTCGCGTTCGATCAGCTCCTCGAGTTTGTACGTCGAGCGCGAGCGCACGCCCTCGGCCTGTGCACGCCTTACGTACGGATCATTGAAATGTTCGCGCAGCCAGCGTTGGCTGCTCTTGCTACGCGGCATGGTGAGCCTCGGAAGACCTGCCCCGGACGGGCTGCGGCGCGAAAATCGCGCCATGTACGCATGATACGCTGCGCGCCCTTTTCCCGGCCTCCACGCCCGATGTCGTTGTCCAATTCACAATTGCGCCACCTGCGCGGTCTCGGCCATGCGCTGAAGCCGGTGGTGGCCATCGCGGGCAGGGGCCTCAGCGACAACGTCATGTCGGAACTCGAGATCGCGCTCGACCATCATGAATTGATCAAGGTGCGTATTTCGGCCGACGAGCGCGAAACGCGCGATGCGCTGATCGAATCTTTGCTCTTGCGTACCCGCGGGGAAAAGGTGCAGCGCGTGGGTCACGTGTTGACCTTGTTCCGGCGCAACCCGCGCGAACCCAGGGTCGAGCTGCCCCGATAGCGCCGCATGCAACTGGTCGATCAGACAGAATCCGGCGGGCCGCTCATCCGCGCGGTGTCCGAGGCAGGCATCCGGATTGGCGCTGTCTTGTGGCGGGAGAGCTTTCTTGTCCAGCCTGGCCACGAGATTGTGAGTTGGTCTGCGCCTGCGCTCGGAAAATTCGACGCCGCAACCGCCGCAATCTTGTTGCAGCGCAAGCCCGCCCTGGTGATCCTGGGCTGCGGAGCCGTCCAATCCTTCGCACCCCCTGCCTTCGCGGCACGGCTTATGGGTGCGGGCGTCGGACTCGAAACGATGCCCAACGCCGCTGCCGCGCGCACTTTCAACCTGCTGGTGAGCGAAGGACGCAATGTGCTCGGCGCATTCCTGCTGCCGTGATTGCCTTCCCATCCTGCCGACCAGGAGGGGCAGCAAGCGAGTTCAGGCAGGTGCCATCTTGCGCAGCCGACGCAGCGCGTCTTCCTGGATCTGACGCACGCGCTCCCTGCTGATGCCGAGCACCGCCGCGACTTCCGCGAGCGACTGCACGGCGTGATCCTCGAGTCCGTAACGTCGTACCAGCACTTCGCGTTGCCTTGCCGGAAGTTTGGCCAGCCACCGGTCGAGAGAATCGCTGGCGGCGGCTTCCGCCAGCAAATCGAGCGGGTCATTCGTGTCCTCGTCCGCAATGCTCGCCGAGAGCCCACGATCGTCATCGCCCACCGGCTGATCGAGCGAGCTGACCCGCTCGGTCAGACTGAAGAGCTGCGTCACTTCCTCGCAGGATTTGCCCACTGCACGCGCAATCTCTTCCACTGACGGGCTGGGCCCGCCCTGCTGCGCCAGTTCGCGTCCAGCGCGCAGCACAATGGCAAGTTCGCGCACCACGTGAACCGGAAGTCGAATAGTCCGACCTTGCTGGATGAGCGCGCGTCCCACCGCCTGGCGGATCCACCACGTCGCGTAGGTCGAGAAACGAAAGCCGCGCTCCGGATCGAACTTTTCGACGGCGCGGATAAGACCCAAATTGCCTTCTGCGATCAGGTCAGGCATGGCCAGGCCCCGACCGGTGAATCCCCGCGCGATCGAGACGACCAGGCGCAGATTCGCCTCGATCATTCGCGCACGCGCCGTCGGGTCTCCTTTCTGGACCGCGGTCGCGAGCGTTTTCTCGCTTTGCGCGTCCAGCAATGGAATGAGTCCGATTTCATTGAGATAGGCCGCGACCGAATCGCGCGCTGTGCTGTCGGTGCTGCCCAGCGAAAAGACCGGGTCCGCCTCGTGCTCGATCACTGCTGTTATCGGCGGATCTTTACGCGGCATCGAAGATTCAGCGCGGCAGTCGTCAGCGCGGTGGCAGAACGCTGAGCGGATCGATGGGTCTGCCACCGCGCCGCACCTCGAAGTGCAGCAATCCCACGACCCCTGCGCTGTTGCCCATTTCCGCAACGGGTTGGCCCGCCCGCACCTTCTGGCCTTCCGTAACGAGGCGTTTGCGATTGAGCCCGTAGGCGCTGAGGTAATCCGCCCCGTGCTTGATGATGACAAGCTCTCCCAGCCCCACGAGTCCATTGCCGCTGTACACGACTTCACCGTCGGCGCTGGCGCTGACGGGGGTTCCCGCGGGCGCCTGCAAGCGGATGCCCTGTCGTGCCTCATCGTCGGCAGCGAAGCGCCCAACCAGCGCGGCACCATTCGGCCATCGCCAGCCAATCCCGCCGACCGTGCGCATCGGAGCGGATCGAACGGCAAGCATTTCACGCGTCGGTTCCGCCGGTGTCTGCGGGAACGGCGGCGGCGAGGTCGATGCAGGAGTGCCCCTCACGGCCACGGGCGTTGAGGAAGACGTCGATGAGGGGTTTTTCGCCGTTCCGGGCACGCTCGACGAAGCCGGTTGGGCGTCTACCACCACGGCTTCGCGTACGCCGCCGTCGACGGCGATCGGAATCGCTGGCATGGAAGCAACCGGGGGCGGCACCGCGGGATCCGCGCGCGTAGCCGGCGGGACGACCGGGGGCCCGGTGCGTGAGGGTGCAGATGTCGCTGAAACCGGTGGCTCGTCCGGGCGACCCCCGGCAACACGCTGGGAGTCGTGTGCGACCGCAGGGCGTGGCGGCGAAGCGTGCACGTCCGTCGAGCGACGCTCGGGCGCGCGCTCGATGCGCAGTCGCTGACCCGGGTAGATCGTGTACGGCTCGGCGAGACCGTTCCACGCAATGAGTTCGCGCAGATCGATGCGTTGACGGAAGGCGATGGAGTACAGCGTGTCGCCGCTTTGCACCACATAGCCGTTGACCGCGGTGGACCGGGCCGGCGCCGCGGCGGCGCGCGCGCGGGAAACGGGTCCAGGTTCGTCGCTGGTGGTGAAGGTGGTCGTGGTCGTGCACCCGCAAAGCAGCACCGCTGCCGCCAGAGTCGTGCGCAAACCAGGCGCCTTCATGTCCGCCAGCCAGCCCCCCATCATTCGTTCCTCAAAGCCCAGTGGTTCAAATACACGATCAGAAGGTGCTGTAACACGTGCGTTGCGTGCGGAGCAGGCCAGACTTCATCTTCAGATAAAAGATCAACGCCTGCAAAGCAGGAATGGCGACTGCACCAACTTCAGGTCTTGAACTTGAAGTACACGATGACGGCGACCAGCACTGCGAGTGCCGCCCAACCGATGGGTTCCACATAGCGCCGCAGCGTACGCTCAGCCTTCTCGCCGCCGAGGCGGATGGCGCCTGCGACCAGAAACACACGCTTGCCGCGACCGATTATGGCGCCTGCGAGGAACGGTAGCAGCGGCATCCCCACCGCACCTGAAGCAATGGTCAGCAGCTTGAACGGGATCGGCGTGAATCCGCCGATCAACAGGAACCAGAAACCGTTTTTGGCCGCGAGCTCCTTCACGTGGAGAAACGAGTCCCAGTAACCGAGTTTCTGCAACCAGGGTGTGAGAAAGTCGATTGCGTAAAGACCCGCGGCATATCCGACCAGCGCTCCAAGCGTCGAGCAAGCCAGGCTCACCGTCGCGAACCAGAACGCGCGCTTCGGCTGCGCCAGCGACATGGGGGCCAGCATCACCTCGGGCGGAATCGGAAAGATGAAGGCTTCAATGAAGCTGATGAACGCGAGCCACCAGGTCGCGTGCTTGTGCCGCGCCCAGATCAAGGCACGGTCGTAGATCGGCTCGAAAACCTTCACGCGCTTATCCCGTGACGCAAGGGTACGAAACTGACCCCGCCGAGATCGTCTTCGATATCGCCCTCGGGCGTACGACGTATCCTGCGCAGGCGCTGTGCGCCCGCGAGTCCGACGGGCGCGACCAGCACCCCATCGGGCGCGAGCTGCGCGAGCCAGTGTGATTCGATCGCGGTGCCAGCGGCGGTGACGATGATTCCATCGAAAGGCGCTGCTTCCTGCCACCCGAGCGCGCCATCATCGTGTCGCGCGCGCACGTTCTTGATGCCGAGCGCGTGCAACCGACGGCGCGCCTGGCGAAGCAGGGCACCAATGCGTTCGATGGAATAGACCTGCTCCACCAGAGGCGCGAGTACCGCCGCCTGGTAGCCGGACCCCGTGCCGACTTCGAGGACTTTTTTCCGGGGACCAAACTCAAGGAGCGCCTCGGTCATGCGCGCAACGACCCAGGGTTGCGAAATGGTCTGGCCCTGGCCGATCGGCAAAGCGGTGTCCTCGTATGCCCGGGTGCCGAGCGCCTCCTCGATGAAGAGATGTCGCGGCAGCGAGCCAATCACGCGCAGCACGTTATGGTCGCGAATGCCTTCGCTGCGCAATCGCTCGACCAGCCGATCACGCGCGCGTTGCGACGTCATGCCGAGTCCGGCCGGGTCGGTGCCGCGAGGGGTCATTGCGTTCCGATCACGAGTTGCAGCGGATCGATCCAGCTCGCCACTGACTCGAGCGCCTGATAACGCGTGAGATCGACGTGGATCGGCGTGATCGAAATGAAACCGCGGCGCACTGCATCGAAATCCGTCCCCTGCCCCGCATCCTGTTCCGCACCTGCAGGTCCAATCCACCAGATCGGATACCCGCGCGGGTCACGTTGAGCGACGCTTTTCTCGGAGCGATGCCGATTGCCGAGGCGCGTGGCTTCGAAGCCGCGAATCTGTTGCCAGGGAACATCGGGAACGTTGACGTTGAGAATGGTGTCGGCCGGAAGCTGCGCGGCCTGCAGGCGCTGGATGATCTCGACAGTGGCGCGTGCCGCGGTGTCGAAGTGCTGCGCCTGGTGATTACGCGTCACCAGCGAGACGGCGATCGCAGGCAATCCCAGGAAACGACCTTCCATCGCCGCGGCCACGGTACCCGAGTAGATGACGTCGTCGCCGAGGTTGGCCGCATTGTTGATGCCCGAGACCACGATGTCGGGATCGTCGTCGAGCATGCCGGTCAGTGCGAGATGCACGCAATCGGTCGGGGTTCCCGCGACGCGATAGAAACCGTCGCCGAGCGGTACCACGCGCAACGGCGCGTCGAGCGTCAGGGAATTGGAAGCGCCGCTGCGGTCGCGGTCCGGAGCCACCACCGTAACCTGGCCGAGCACCGCGAGGTGACGCGCAAGTGTGCGGATGCCTGGGGTGTCGACACCGTCGTCATTACTGACCAGAACGTGCATGGAGAGGGGTGGACGAAAGGAGCGCAATGATAACTGAATGCCACGCTCTGCCGTTCCTCCCTGCATGCGCCGCCGCAGGCAATGGACCTATCCTGCGGTCATGAGCACACAGGACCGAGGCGCAGCACGCACCCGCACAGGCCGACGGGCCAGCACTCCGGTGGATGAGACGAGCGCGGCCGACCAGTCGCTGTTCCGCGAGGCCGTGGGGGACCTCCGCAGGATCACGCCGGTGGCCGAACTGCCGCGCCGCACGCCACCTTCGCCCAACGCCCGCATGAGCGAGGCCGATGAGCGTGCCGTCATCGACGAACTGCTGACGCACCCGCTGGCCGCGTCCTTGAGTGAGCTGGGTGACCCGCTCCGTTACCTGAAACACGGCTTGCCGGCGCGGTTGCTCAAGCAGCTCGGGCGCGGGGAATTCTCGGTTCGGGACGAGTTCGACCTGCACGCCATGCGAAGCAGCGAGGCGCTGTCGGCACTGGCCCGATTCCTCGACGAATGCATTCGGGAAGATCGACTGTGCGTGCGAATCATCCACGGCAAGGGTTTGCGTTCGGGCGACCGCGGCCCCGTGATCAGGGGCCTGGTGGATCGAGCGCTGCGACGGCGCGGCGACGTACTGGCCTACCGCTCGGCGGCAAGCAGCGACGGAGGCAGTGGCGCGGTGATCGTTTTGCTGCGGGGGCGACCACGCTGACGCGTTTGCGCCTCGAGAATCGGACACCGGCCTGCCAGCAGTCCTTCGGCCGGATCGCCGAAGGACGAAACGCCGCTTCAGTTGATGCCGACACGCTCGCTGCGGGACGGCCGAGCCTTCTTCGTCGGCAGGTGAACCCACACGATGCCGTAACCGCTCTGCGCGGCCTGCGCGTTGATACGGTTGATCTTCTGGTAGTCGATGTTGTCCTCGAACGGCGAACGCGCGACGTGGGCGTTCTTGGCCATCGAATCGTCGGTCATGCATCCCGCGGTCATCAAAACGGCTGAGCATGCGACCCATGCAAGTGTCGAAATACGCATAGTTAATCTCCGCTTGTCGAACCTTGACGGCTCGGGGCCGTCGACCCAACTCTAGTCTTCTTCAACCACAAGTCCAGTCCGACCATTGGCACCCGGCGCTCCGCCTGTCTGCTGGATCAACTCGCGTAGCAGGCAGGTGGCGTAACTGCCTGAGGAGAGGACGAAACGCAGCACCAGATCGTCGCGCTCCACGGTCATCGACGCGTCGCGCACCAGCACCCGAAGGGAGCGCCGCTGCATGCCGAGTCCGGCGCCTTCCACACCCTTGGCGAGCGCTGGCTGGTCGAGCGCGCAGCCTTGTTCCAGCGCCGCGACTACCCCGGTGGTGCGCAACGGTCCACGCCCCCACAAGGGTCCGGTCGGATGGATGGCTCCGGTCTCGGCGCGGCGCCTCAATTCATCGTTGTCGATTTCGGGACCGAATATCGAGCCGCCACCGTCGAGCTGCCATACCTCACCATCGAGCCCCAGGTTCCAGGTTCCATTACCCACTCGATGGCCCAGCACGGCGTTGAAAATCGTGGAGCGCGCGGCACTCAGCAACAGATTCCGCTCGTCTCGTCGTACCCGCCGTCCACCGAACATCGCGAGCGCGGCGGCCGCGTTGCTGCCGGTATGGCCAAAGCGCTGCTCGCCGAAATAGTTCGGCATCCCTTTCGCTACGATGTCCGCAAACCGGTCGAGTGCAGCTCCAACGTCGCCCTTGACACCGCGGACCCGCAACACGAAACGGTTGCCCGCGAGCGCACCTCTCGGCAACTTGCGACTGTGTCGGGTGTGAGAAAGCACCCGGACACCTTCCGGAGCAAACGTCGTCCAGTCGAGTTCGGTGGAGCGGGGCGCGCGAACGGTGAATGCCTGCCGGGTCACGGCATGCCGATCCTTGCGGCCGGCGAAACCCACGTCGACGGGCTGCACACCCGCGAACACCGCGATCTGCCGCGCGACCCACTCGGTGTTGGCGCCACGCTTCTCGATCCAGAGCCAGCGATGCTCGCCCTCGCCCGTGGGCTCGAATCCACGGATTTCCTCCACCTCGAAATCTTCGGGCTGGGCCCGAAGCTGACCGCTCACGCAGGGACCGCCCCAGGCGAACGGCAATGGGTGGGCAGTCACTCGCCTGCAGCCACCAGCAACACCATCACGGTGGCGGCGATGCCCTCGCCTCGGCCGACGAATCCGAGTCGTTCTGTGGTGGTTGCCTTGACACTCACGGCCTGGATCTCGCATTGAAGGTCCGTGGCGATCTGCTCGCGCATGTGCGCTGCATGCAGCCCTATCTTTGGAACTTCCGCCATGACGGTGGCGTCGACGTTGCCAATGCGCCAGCCGGCACGCCGGACCAGGTCGTAAACCGCGCGCAGCAATGAGCGGCTGTTGGCGTCTTTCCATTCGGGTTCACCGGGTGGAAAGTGGACACCGATGTCCCCCAGGGCCAGTGCCCCGAGCAGCGCATCGCAGAGCGCGTGCAGGATCACGTCGCCATCGGAGTGCGCGACAAGTCCCTGCGAATGCGCGACGCGGACGCCGCCCAGCATGACGTGATCGCCGGGACCGAACGCGTGCACATCGAAGCCGTGGCCGATGCGGAAGGCAGGTGAAGTGGACGCGGCCATGATGGGCTTGTTCGGCGACGCGGAGCGCGTCGCTCGGGATTATCAACCCGGTGGTATCTGAAAAATGCAGTCGGGTTGATTTGCGGCCAGGGATGGCCCGAACCGCCGGGTCAACTCCCGCCCGTCGCGAGGCCTGCCGCGCCCATCGCACGCAGGTGATCGGTCACCAGATAGGCCAGGGCCTTGCGCGTGAAGACTTCCCCGTCAGCGCTGCGGGATGGAGCGGCTTCCGAAAGATGCAGGTAGCGGGGCTTGAGGTCGCGCGCTGCCCGCAACATCAGACTGCGCGCCTGGTCCATCCCCAGGCCACTGGGCGTGTACGCACTGGTCGGAAATCCGGCGATGGCGTCGCAATCGAGTTCGAGTCCGATCGCGTCGCCGCCCGCCACGAAGGCGACGGCCGCGTCCAGTGCGGCATCCAATCCGAGCGCTCCCTCGAGCACGTCGTCGTGCCAGTTCCAGGCGACCCGGGGCCGTTCCGCATTGGCGGCGCCCATGGCGAGGAGCATCGATTCGCTGTTGTAGCTTCGGTGCAGCAGCAGCGCGAAGTAGCGATCGAGCGAACCCTCTTCGATCGCGTAGTGGAATGGATTGCCGCTGTGTCGCCCTTCGAGCGCGCGGAAGTCGGCGTGCGGATCGCAGTTGAGCGCGTGGATGCGCGAGTCCGGTCGCACCGCGCGTTCGGCGCGCGCCAAGGCGCGAATGATCGGCAACGAATTGTTGTTGCCGCCGCCAATCACGATCGGGTGCATTCCCGCCTTGAACAGTGGGTACATCGAATTGGTCAACCAGTGATCCATGTCCTCGACTATCGCGCGCAGCGCGATTGCCTCATCGACGTCGCCGCGCAGTTCGCCTGCACTCTGCATCAAGCGCGCCACGTCGAAAGAGCCTGCGATCCACACGTCCGAACCGGACAGGAATCGATTCGACTGGACATTGACGATGCCTGGCAATGCGCAGGCCCAGGCCTCACATGCGCCCGCGATGCCGAAATTGGCCCGCACGCCAATGTCTTCCGGCACGCCGAGCAACACGAAACGCACGCCCGCCGTGCGTGCAAGTTCGATCGATGCTTCCCAGTCTGCGTCCGCGGGAGCGCGCCAGGTGACCTCGCCAAGCTTGCGTTCCCCCGGCCGACTCGACGTGAGCGCATCGAGCTCGGGCGCGATCAGGCACGGTGGACTCATCCGGCGGTCAACCGAATTGCCATGTGCAAGTCATCCGTCGTGGTCACCTTGATGTTGCTCGCGGAGCCTTCGACCACCAGCGGGAAGCAGCCATGATGTTCGTAAGCGGAAGCTTCGTCCGTGATGGGATCCTCAGGTGAGCTTGCTTCAATCGCGCTCATCAGATTTTCAATCAGCTCGGTCAGCCGGAACATCTGCGGCGTCTGCGCGCGCCAGAGTCCCGCGCGCGACACCGCACCACTGCTTTCCAGCGTCCGTTCGCCAACGACGCGCTTCAAACTGTCGCGAATGGGGCATGCCAGCAATGCGCCGTACTGGTGCATCGAGCCCTTCTCGATCAGGCGATCGATATCGCCATGCGTCACGCAAGGCCGCGCCGCATCGTGCACGAGCACCCAGTCCTTGCCCGCTGTCACCCTGCTGTCGCGCAACACGCGGAGTCCGGCAAGCACCGAATCGGCGCGCTCCTCGCCACCCTCAGCCGTCAGAACCGGTTTGCCGCCTAGCTGACCCAGTTTGGGCCAGTGCGGATCGTCCCTGGCCAGCACCACCACCAAGCCCGCGATGGCAGGGTGCGCGGCAAGACGGCGCAGCGTCACCAGCAGCAGCGGCGTCGCTCCGAACAACTGGTACTGCTTGGGCAGGTCACCACCAAAACGCGCGCCGCGCCCCGCGGCCGGGACGACACACCAATACGGAGTTCCTGTGCTCATTCCCGCAGCTTGCCATTGCAACCGGTTCGAAAGCGAGTCGCAATCGAGAGAAATTGCGCGGGGAAACCCTGCATGAGCACGAACCCGACCCGTCGGGGTCCGCTACTTGCTCTCTGGCGCAGCATCCTGGGGCGCGGTTTCGATGACCTGATAAAAAACCTCACCCGGCTTGGTCATGCCGAGCTCCTGGCGCGCCCGATCCTCGATCGCTTCGCGGCCAGACTTCAGGTCGGCCACGTCGGCGGCAAGCGCGTCATTGCGCTTGCGCAATGCCTCGTTCTCCGCGCGCTGCCGGGCAATGCGCACCTCGAGTCGCTGCACCCCCGGCATGCCGGCGGTGCCGGTCCACAACCTCAGCTGCAACGCCACGATGAGGACGAACAGCACCAGCACCGTCCAGCGCAGCGCGACGACGGGGCGCATGGCCATCAGGGCCTGCTAACGCAGACGCGCGGCAAACCTGGGGAATGCCTCGCGTCCGGCGTAGCGCGCGGCGGTACCGAGCGCTTCCTCGATCCGCAGCAGCTGGTTGTATTTCGCGACCCGGTCCGAGCGGCTTAGCGATCCAGTCTTGATCTGGTTCGCGGTAGTCGCTACCGCGAGATCGGCGATGGTGGTGTCCTCGGTCTCGCCCGAGCGGTGGGAGATCACCGCGCCGTAGTTCGCCGCATCGGCCATTCGGATGGCCTCAAGTGTCTCGGTCAGCGTGCCGATCTGGTTGACCTTGATCAAGATCGCGTTGGCGATGTTGCGCTCGATGCCCTGCGCAAAGATCTTCGGATTGGTGACGAACAGATCGTCTCCCACCAGTTGGACGCGTTCTCCGAGTTTTTCGGTGAGCAGTGTCCAGCCGTCCCAGTCGCCTTCGGCCATGCCGTCCTCGATGGACAGGATGGGATAGCGCGCGCACCAGTCCGCCATGAAGTCGGTGAACTTCTCGGCGGTCAGGCGCTTGCTCTCGCCCAGCAGGTTGTATTTCCGCGAATCGGCGTCGTAGAACTCGGAGCTGGCGACATCGAGTCCGAGCCATACATCGGTGCCCGCACCGTATCCCGCCTTTCCGATCGCTTCGAGGATGGTCTCGACCGCTTCCTCGTTCGAACGAAGGTCCGGCGCGAATCCGCCTTCGTCGCCGACCGACGTGGCGAGCCCGCGCGATTTGAGCACCGACTTGAGCGCGTGGAAGATTTCGGTGCCCGCGCGCAGGGCCTCCGCAAACGTGTCGAAACCCACGGGCAAAACCATGAACTCCTGCATGTCGACGTTGTTGTCGGCGTGCGCGCCACCGTTGATGATGTTCATCATCGGCACCGGCAATACCGTCGCGCGGCCGCCGGCGAGGTGTTGCCACAAGGGCACCTGCTTGAAGGCAGCGACTGCGTGCGCGTTGGCGAGCGAGACGCCGAGCAGTGCATTGGCGCCAAGGTTGGACTTGTTGTCCGTACCGTCAAGCTCGATCAACTTCGCGTCGAGCGCGGACTGGTCCTGCGCCTCGAGCCCCATGATCGCGGCTGCGATCTTGCCGTTGACGTTCGAGACCGCTTTCGAGACGCCCTTGCCGAGATAGCGCGTCTTGTCGCCGTCGCGTAGTTCGACCGCCTCGCGCACACCTGTCGAGGCGCCCGACGGCACCGCTGCGCGTCCCATGTGGCCGCTCGCCAGCGTGACTTCCGCCTCGAGGGTCGGATTGCCGCGCGAATCGAGGATCTCGCGCGCGTGAACCTTGGTGATTGCTGTCATTGGGTGTCTTTTCGTCGATGTCACATCGTTGGAATCGTGGCCCTGCATTTTTTACGTTCTCCCTCCGGGAGAAGGTGGCGCGTAGCGCCGGATGAGGGTTCGAAGGTGCGGCGTCAGTGATGGTGCGAGAAAGCATTCAAACGCGCGGCAAAATCGGACCCTCTCCCCAACCCCGCTCCCGGAGGGAGAGGGGCTAACACCGGCCCCAACCCCGCTCCCGGAGGGGCGATCGGGTGCGATTGCGAGCACTGCTCGCGCGCACGACCACGCCCGGAGGGCCGGACAGGGATCAACACCGGGTTTCCAGGAAACCGTTGCGTTTGGTCACTTCGTCGAGCGCCGTGAGGGTCTCGAGCAGCGCGCGCATTTGGCCGAGCGGCCAGGCGTTGGGGCCATCTGAAAGTGCCTTGTCGGGATCGGGGTGGGTTTCCATGAAGAGTCCCGCGATGCCGACCGCGACCGCGGCGCGTGCTAGCACCGGCACGAACTCGCGCTGGCCGCCCGATTTGCCATCCGCGCCACCGGGCAACTGCACGGAATGCGTCGCGTCGAACACCACCGGGCAGCCGGTGTCGCGCATCACCGCGAGGGAGCGCATGTCGGACACGAGGTTGTTGTAACCGAACGAGACGCCGCGCTCGCATACCATGATCTGGGCATTGCCTGTCGCTTGCGCCTTCGCGGCCACGTGTTTCATTTCCCACGGCGACAGGAACTGGCCCTTCTTGATGTTGACCGGACGACCCGCGCTCGCGACCTTCTGAATGAAATCCGTCTGCCGGCACAGGAATGCCGGCGTTTGCAGCACGTCGACGACCGATGCGACTTCGTCCATCGGCGTGTATTCGTGCACATCGGTCAGGACCGGGACGCCGAGCTGTCGTTTTACCTCGCCGAGGATCTTGAGGCCTTCTTCGAGCCCCGGACCACGAAAGCTGGTGCCCGACGTGCGGTTCGCCTTGTCGAAACTCGACTTGAAGATAAAGCGAATTCCGAGCGAATCGGTGATTTCCTTCAGCGCGCCTGCGGTGTCGAGCTGCAACTGCATCGACTCGATGACGCAAGGTCCCGCGATCAGGAAGAACGGTCGATCCAGGCCGACTTCGAAACCACATAGCTTCATGCTGCGGCGTCGCTGGCGAGTCGCGGAGCTGAGCGCAGCGCGCGATAGTCGCGCGCTGCCGCGACGAAACCCGCGAACAACGGATGCCCGTCGCGCGGGGTGGACGTGAACTCGGGATGGAATTGGCACGCAAGGAACCACGGATGGTCGGGAAGCTCGATCATCTCGACCAGGTTCTCGTCCATCGACACGCCGGCCATGCGCATGCCGAGCTGCTCGAAGCGTTCGCGATAGCGATTGTTGAATTCGTAGCGGTGCCGATGCCGTTCGCTGATCACGTCGTTGCGATACAGCGAACGCGCGAGCGAACCGGTGGCAAGCCGGCATTTCTGCGAGCCGAGGCGCATGGTGCCGCCCAGATCCGACCCATCCGAGCGCCGCTCGGTGGCGCCGTCCTCCGTGGTCCACTCGGTGATGAGCGCAATCACGGGATCGATGGTTGAACGGGCATTCTCAGTGCTGTTGGCGCCGGGTAAGCCGGCCACGTGCCGCGCGAAATCCACGACCGCCGCGTGCATGCCGTAGCAGATGCCGAAGTAAGGAACCCCGTGTTCGCGCGCATGGCGCGCGGCCGCAACCTTGCCTTCGAACCCGCGCTCGCCGAAACCGCCAGGCACGAGGATCGCATCGACGCCGCGCAATGCGACGTCGGTGCCCTCCGCTTCGATCTGCTCCGATTCGAGCCACGTCAGCTCGACCTCGAGCGAATGCGCCCAGCCGCCGTGGCGCAGCGCCTCGCCCAGCGACTTGTATGCGTCCTTGTGCTCGACATACTTGCCGCAGATGGCGATCCGCACCTTGTCGCGCGGCGCGCGCGCCACCGCCACCACGCGCTGCCAGTCGCTCATGTCGGGCGGATGGCAGACCAAGCCGAGCTGCTTCACGACGATGTCGTCGAGTCCCTGCTCGTGCAGCCAGTCGGGAATCGCGTAAATGCAGTCGAGGTCGACCGCAGAGATCACCGCCTTTTCGGGGACATTGGTGAAGAGTGCGATCTTGCGCCGCTCGGCGTCCGGCAACGGCAGTTCGCAGCGGCACAGCAGCACGTCGGCCTGGATGCCGATCGAGCGCAGTTCCTTGACCGAGTGCTGCGTCGGCTTGGTCTTGATCTCGCCTGCCGCCTTGATGAAAGGCACCAGCGTCAGGTGCAGGTACATCGTCTGGTCGGCGCCGCGCTCGACGCGGAACTGACGGATCGCCTCGAGGAACGGCAGGGACTCGATGTCGCCCACGGTGCCACCAATCTCGATCAAGGCCACGTCGAAACCCGCCGTCGCGGCTTCGATCTGGCGCTTGATCTCGTCGGTGATGTGCGGAATCACCTGGACCGTGGCGCCAAGGTAATCACCGCGCCGTTCGCGACGAATGACGTTCTCGTAGACCTGGCCCGTGGTGATGGCGTTGCGCCGCGTGAGCCGCGTGCGGACGAAGCGCTCGTAATGTCCGAGATCGAGATCGGTCTCGGCTCCGTCGTCGAGCACGTAGACCTCGCCGTGCTGGTACGGGCTCATGGTCCCGGGATCGACGTTGATGTAGGGATCGAGCTTCATCATCGTCACGGACAGCCCGCGAGCTTCGAGGATCGCGCCCAAGGAGGCGGCCGCGATGCCCTTGCCCAGGGACGAAACCACGCCGCCGGTGACGAATATGAGGGGAGTCATGGCGGAAAGGGTCAGCGGCGAAGTGCGGAGTTTAGCCGAAGAGCGGTTGCGCCTCTTCCGATTGAAGCTCTCGCGATGCGCAACGCGTATTCAGGCTGAATCACGACCCATCGGAACCTCACTCCCCCGTTGCCTCGGCAGCCCGCAGCCCGCAGCACGTCCTCATGAACGAAATCCATTGGCCCGCGCGGATCTGGCTGGTGCGTCATGGAGATAGCGCGGGCAACGGACGATCGTGGCGAGCGTGCGGATGCGCCAGCGCGGCTACACCGTGCGCCGATGAAAGTCTGCGCCGGCAAGGTCTCCGGGTTCGAGCACGATGTCCTGGTCGACGAAGTCCGGATGCAGCAACTGCGCTTCCAGCTTGACCGAGAGTCCGTGTTCCGTGCCGACTCGGCAAGGCGGATAGAGGCTGTCGAACAGCGGCGTAAAATTGATGTCGTCGTCGATGTATTGCGCGAGTGGGACGTCGGCAGGCACCAGCGGCAGGTATCGGTCGAACAGCACGACCCCACGCGCATCATTGCTGAAACTGCGCGTCACGGTGCGACTGCTGTTGCCCTGCTTCTCGGTCGTCGTGTACTGGCCGTGCTCGCAGTTGTAGGCGACCAGGCGCACCTGCGCGCGCTCCAGGGGCACGCGCGCCTTTCCGTCGAAGATGTCCGCAGCCCGGCAGCGGAAGTCCCTCGCGATGCGCCCGCCGGGCAACTTTGCCTCGAAGCTCATGTAGCGCCGCAGTTGCTTGCGAATGGCGAGCCACAGCGCCAACCCCGCGGCGCCGCTGGCGGTCAGCGCCTTCTGCAACGGACTTTCCGAACCGTCGTCGCCGGTCTTGTCGTAGAACCAGGCCCGGCTCTCGGGCACCATCTGGTCGCGCACGCCCAGTAGCGCGTTTCCCACGATCAGGGGCAACCCGGCGATCAGCAGCCACAGCACCATGGCACGGGCCTGCGGCGGAATCGCGCGCAAGTTGGCGAAGAAGTCGAATCGGTCAGGCGGCGAATGGACGTGCTTGGCGTCGCCTTGGATGGCGGTACGTTCGGGCAATTGGCAGGCCATGCGAAGGTCGGCCGAAACTTCAGTATCGAAGATCAATCCGTCGTCGATCTCGAGTTCCGCCTTGAGCAGGAGATCGAGCTGGGTTCCTTCGTAATGCACGGCTTCGGCCAACGCGGCGCCAAGCGCCACGCGATTTTGTCCGTGCGTGAGTGTCAGATCTATTTCGTGCAGCACACGCTGCGCGTGAACGGGGCTACCGCGCTTGACGCGGGCGTGCTGCACGACCTTGAGCGTCGCGCGCTTGCCTGCAAGGTCGGGGTCCTCGACCCACACGTCGAGCACACAGCCATCGGGCGTCCGGCTCGCTTCGATCCTCACCTTGTCGCTCATCGCGCGTCCCCTCTGGCGGCTGCGTGCATGCTGATGAAAAGGAATGAAAAGGGGTCAGAGTCAATTATCGATCAACCTCAGTCCCCGCTATCGCTCGCGTCGGTCGATAATTGACTCTGACCCCTTTTCCGACCCCCGCATGAGCCAACGCTACTCCGCTGCCGACATCGAAGTGCTCTCCGGCCTGGACCCGGTGAAACGCCGTCCTGGCATGTATACCGACACCACACGGCCCAACCATCTTGCGCAGGAGGTCGTGGACAACGCGGTCGACGAAGCGATCTCCGGATTCGCACGCCAGATCGCGGTGGTGTTGTACGCCGACGGGTCGCTCGAGGTCACCGACGACGGGCGCGGCATGCCGGTGGACGTGCATCCCGAGGAGGGCGTCCCCGGTGTGGAGCTGATCCTCACGCGGCTGCACGCGGGCGGAAAGTTCTCGGGTCGCAACTACAGTTTCGCGGGCGGACTGCATGGCGTCGGGGTGTCGGTGGTCAACGCGCTCTCCAGTCGCCTGGAGGTCGTCATCCGTCGCGATGGCAACGAGTTCGCCCAGAGCTACCGCGACGGTGCACCTGCCAGCGCGCTCGAAACACTGGGACCGGTCGGCAAGCGCAACACGGGCACGCGCCTGCGCTTCTGGCCCGACCCCAAGTATTTCGATACACCGAAATTCTCCCTGCCCCGGCTCAAGCACGTGCTGCGGGCCAAGGCCGTGCTGTGTCCGGGGCTCACCATGTCGCTGCGCGACGAGGCCTCAGGCGAGTTGGTCGAATGGTTCTACGAGAACGGCCTGCGGGATTACCTCGGGTCGCAGCTCGCGGAGTTTGAAACCCTGCCCGACGCGCCATTGCTCGCCGGCATGCAGCGCGACGGGGAGTTCGCCGACTTCGCGATTGCCTGGCACGTCGATGGCGACCTGGTCCAGGAAAGCTACGTCAACCTCATCCCCACCGCGCAGCACGGCACGCACGTCAATGGCCTGCGCACCGGGCTCACCGACGCGCTGCGCGAGTTCTGCGATTTCCGCAATCTCCTTCCACGCGGGATCAAGCTCGCGGCCGAGGACGTGTGGGATCGCCTGAGCTTCGTGTTGTCGGTCAAGTTGCGCGATCCGCAGTTTTCCGGCCAGACCAAGGAGCGACTCAGCTCGCGGCACGCGGCGGCGCTGGTCGAAACCATCGCGCACGACAGCTTTTCGCTCTGGCTCAACCAACACGTCGCCATCGGCGAGCGCATCGCCGCGCTGGCGATCGAACGCGCGCAGGATCGTCTGAAGCAGGGCAAGATCGTGGTGCGCAAGAAAATCACGTCGGGGCCAGCGCTGCCCGGCAAGCTCGCCGACTGCGCGTCGCAGGACCTGGCGCGGACCGAACTCTTCCTGGTCGAGGGCGACTCCGCCGGCGGCTCCGCAAAGCAGGCTCGCGACAAGGATTTTCAGGCCGTGCTGCCGCTCCGGGGCAAAATCCTCAACACGTGGGAAGTGGAGTCGTCGGCGGTGCTTGCCTCGACGGAAGTCCATGACCTCGCGGTGGCCATCGGCTGCGACCCCGGCTCGACCAAGCTCGAGGGCCTGCGTTACGGCAAGGTCATCATCCTGGCCGATGCAGACTCCGATGGGCTGCACATCGCCACACTGCTCTGCGCACTTTTCCTGCGGCATTTCCCGGCGCTGGTGTTGGCCGGCCACGTCTTCGTGGCGATGCCGCCGCTGTTTCGCGTCGATGTGGGCAAGCTGGTGTTCTATGCACTGGACGAGGAAGAACGCCGCATCCTGCTCGAGCGGGTCGAGCGCGAGAAAATCAAGGGCGCGATCAGCGTGACGCGCTTCAAGGGACTCGGGGAAATGAATCCGCCGCAGTTGCGCGAATCGACGATCCATCCGGACACCCGCCGCCTGGTCCGCCTCGACATCGACGACGATCAAGCGACCCGGGCGCTGATTGACATGCTGCTGGCCAAGAAGCGCGCCTCGGACCGCAAGACCTGGCTCGAAACCAAGGGCGACCTCGCCAGCCTCGACACGTGATTCTGCGTTCGGCGCGCCCGTTCGGGCCCGCACCGAGCCAAGCCCCGGCAAACCGCGGCGTGTCGCGGCGCGGTCAGTTGCACCGTTGTCCGCGGACGCGAGTCAGGCGCGCAAGATCGACCTGCCCTGCCCTGTATCCCGCGAGCGTTGGCGTCCAGGTCAGACGCGCGTGGTCCGCATCGGTGAACCGCAGGTCCACTTCACCCCACGTTTCGCGCACGACATCGCCCGGGCGGAACGCCGGTGGGAACTGCGCACCGCGCGTCAGCAGCATCGGCACTCGGGCGCCGTTGGCGTCGCTCTCCGCGCTGCCCGTGAGAAACACGGTGCGTCCGTCCTGGAACGAGTACCAGACCAGCGCCATCACCGGCCGTCCCGCAGCGCCGTTGACCAGCTGCACCTGCAATCCATGCCCCGACTGCGTCGGGTCGAACCAGGTGCCGCTGAAACACGCGGGGCGACCCGCGGCCGTCGAATCGAGAGCGGGATCACGCAAGCGCGTCACTGGCCGCAACGGCATGTTGCCCGTCAAGGTGCCGTCCGCCGAACGCCACGAGAAAGTTGCAGACGACGTGTTCCCGAACTGCAGCGATACGTCACCCCATGGACGCAGGGTCAGGTCGGTCGCGAGAAAATCCGGGGGGAAATCGGGGCCGGATGCTTCGAACAGTGTGATCGAGCGGGAACGGTCGCCACTGAAGTCGCCGAGGCCCGTTAACCAGAGCGGGTGTCCGTCGCGATACGTGTACCAGATCACCAGCATCTTCGGCACGCCTTCCTGGTCGACGATCTCGAGGTTGACGCCCTGGCCATCCTGCGCCGGATCGAACCATAGCCCGGCCACTTCGTTGCCGATGCGATAGTCGGGCGTGCCAGTGAAATCAAGCGCCGTCTTCCAGATGCCGCGACCGTAAGTGAACGCGTGCAGCTGCGGTGGTGCGCCGGCGGAGTCGGGCGGGCCGAGTGCGAGCCGCTCGACAATGACGTTCGCGAATCCGGTGTTCTCGACAGCCCAGGTGGCCCCGGCGTCCGGTGAGAAGAAGATGCCCAGATCGGTTCCGAGATAGATGCGGCCTGGCGCGTTCGGATCGATGACGAGACTGTGCACCGGCACATCGGGGAGTGCACCCGCGCCGGCGCCGTCGCGGGGCGACCAGGTGACGCCGCCGTCGACGCTGCGCCAAACGTGCACGCCCCCAATGCTCGAGTACGTCGCCCATGCGATGTTCGCGTCGTTGTTCTGGAACGTGAGCGAAGAAACCCAGCCGACACGCGGCGTGCGCGAGCTCCAGGCCGTGTTGGTGCCTGCCGCCAGCGTGGCGTCGTTGCGATAGATTCCCGTACGGTTACCCACCAGCACGCGATCCGGACGTGTCGGTGCCACTCCGATGGCCGAACCGCGGTTCTCAAAGGAGGTGCCGCCCAGCGGTGCACTGATCGAGCGCCAGCTCTCGCCACGGTTATCGCTGCGCCACACGCGGATCCCGGTCGCGTAGAGTCGCGACGCCGCGCTTGGATCGAGTGTGTACGGCATGATGAAAATGGTGCTGTCGTTGAGCCCGTTCACGACGCGGCGAAAAGACTGCCCGAAGTTGTCGGACCGTTGCAGCGACACCAGCTGGGAACTCGCGTAAACCGTGGCGGCATTGGTCGGATCGAACGCCACGTTGCCGCCGTCGCCACCCAGCACATGCAGGAACTGCCGACTGGCCGGGTCAGCGGGTGCCAACAGCGTGCCATTGTCCTGCGTGCCGCCGATCGCGCGACCCGAGTGCGGCGAGACGGCTCCAGAGTAGAACTGCGTGGTACCGAGATTGCCGGTCAGCGCGCGCCACGCGGTCTGGTCGTCGCGCGGAGCGCACGGGGCGTTCGCGCCTAGCGCCACCGGAGCGCGTGCGTTTTCCGTGGCGGCGACACCGCCATCGTTGGTCGAGTAAAGCCGCACATTCGTGGCGCCGTCGAAACGTGGATCGAACCTCAAAAGATGCTGGTCGGAATGAACGTAGCTCGGGCGTCCCGAGGTCGACCACCACCACGAGGCCAGGCCGAAGTTGCGTCCACCGTCGTCGGATCGGTACAAGTCCATGCCTCCGACCCATACGCGATTGGGGTCGAGCGGATCGACGGCGATAGCGTGGTTGTACCAACCCGCGCCGTACCAGTCGTCCACCGAGTCGCCGAAACAACTACGCGCGAACGCGCCCGACGCGTGCGAGAAAAGCGTGGTGTTGAGCTTGACCGCATCCGTGTTGCGCACCGTCGCCCGCCACGAAATTCCTCCGTCGTCGGAACGGAAAATCGCGTGCAGGCCGTTGTCATAATCGCCTTCGCCATCTCCGGTGCGATCCGGACCCGGCAGGATGCTCGCCGATGATGCGTACATCACGCGCTGGTCGGCGCGATGGATGTCGATCTGGGTTCGACCCTGCCCCGCTTCCGACAATGTACTCGACCACGGGCCGGCTCCCGCGGCATCGGTGTTGAGGAAAACCGCCGCCGCGCACGGCCCCCCGCACGCGGGCGGCGTCACGGTCCCCGGCAGCCAGTAGCGGTCGTCGGTCGAACGCGACGAACAGGCAGCGATCAGCCAGTCGCCGGACATGTCAGTGCGCATCGCCAGATCGTTGCAGCCTTCGTAGAGCGACTGGTTCTGCGCATCCACCGGTCCGAGCACTCGCTGGAATGACAAGCCACCGTTGTCGCTTCGCCACACGCCCGAGTTCGTCGCGGCGTACAAGCGCCTCGAGTCATGAGGACTCGCGACCAGATCGCTGACGTAACGGAAGTTTGCGTTTGCAGTGGCTTCGAGCTGGTGCCAGCTGCGGCCGCCGTCGCTGCTCTTCAGGATGCCGGCGCCGGCCATCGGCGACCAGGGCATGCCGCTATTGCGATACAGCTCGCCGGTGCCGGCGTACATGACGTCGGGACGCGCGGCGTCGATCAGCAGCGCGCCAATGTTGAGATTGACGGCGTCGTCCGACAACGCGGTCCAGCTCTCGCCGAGATCGTCGCTGCGCCAGACTCCGCCGGAAACTCCCCCTGCAAAGAGCACATCCGGATTCTGGGGATGAAAGGCCAATGTGCGCATGCGACCGGCGATGTTCGACGGCCCCAGGAACTGCCATTGGTGCGCGGCCTTGGCATGCGCGTCGCCCGCGTCGCCGGCGGGCACGACATCCGCGCGACCCGGCAGGTGGCGCGGCATGGCGCGCATTTTTGCTTCCGCTGCGAGCCACACCGCGGGGGAAAAGGTCGAGGATCCAGGTGCGGCGCGGCGCGCGATGAAATCATGCTGACGCGCCGCCGCGGAATCCTGCCGCAACTGACGATCGCCACGATAGGGTGGCCGCTCATGTAAATCGGGCGCAGAGAAATTGGACTGCAGCGCGCACAAGGCGAGCACCGCGATGCCCGCTCCGGCTTTCGCCACGAGGTTCCGCCTTGGAGTGTTCATGCCCGGATGCTAGTCGGCCAGTCGCTCGTGCTCAACGTCCAGCGCGACCCGGAGCACTTAAATCCCGACGAACGTGCACGCAGCGCCGGTCGCTCTGCAGCTCCAAGCAAAAACGCGCGACGAAAGACCAGGGACGCTCGTCTTAGTCAACCTGGCGAATGTGGTCCGCGCAGGGTTGCCGTGGTCCCGGCAATTAGAACCGTGTCGCGGCGAACGGCGTGAGGTCCAACGCGGGTTCGACGCGACCCAGCAGCGCGGCCACCAGCTCTCCAGTGACCGCGCAAAGGCTCATGCCGAGCATGCCGTGGCCACCGGCCAGCACGACATTCGCCACACCCGGTGCGTTGTCGATGATCGGCAGATCGTCCGGTGTCATGGGGCGCCACCCGTACCAGTCCGTGCGTGCGCCGCCGCCTTCGGGCTCGCGCAGGTAATGCCTCGACGCGCTGATCAGCGCGTCGAGGCGGCGCTGGTTGAGGCGGGTGTCGAATCCCGCGAATTCCATCGTGCTGCCGAGCCGAAATCCGTGTGGCCATGTCGTGACGCATACGCTCGCATCCTTGAGCACCAGCGGGCGCGTCGGCACCTGTCCGGGCGGCTCTGCGTAAGTGATCGAATAGCCCTTGCCCGGTTCGATCGGCAAGTCGATGCCGAGCGAACGCACGAATCCGGCCTGCCAGGGGCCGAGCGCCACCACGATATCGCGCGCTCGGCGGATTCCGTGCGACGTGCGCACACATTCAACGCGCCCGTCGCGCAACTCGAGGGCTTCAATCTCGACTCCGGTCTCGATCATCCCCCCGTCGCGACGCACGACCTCGGCAAGACCCTCGACGAACCGGTCGGGACGCAAATGCGCATCCTGTGGGTTGAACAAGGCCCCTGCCATGCCGGGCAGCAGGCAAGGCTCTTCGGCATGCGTGCGATCTGCGTCCCAGATTTCGGTCGAGATTCCGAGCGGCGCGAGCGCGGCAATCTGCTTCGCCGCGGCCCTGGCCAGTTCTGCTTCATCGCGGAACACGTACAGCGTGCCGGTCGCCGCGAAATCGCAGTCGATGCGCTCGCCTTCGATCCACTCCTGGATCAATGCGCGCGAACGCAACAGCAATTGCGCGCGAATCGGCGTGTTGCCCTGATGGATCGCCGAACGACAGTTCAGCGCGGCGCGGGACAGCCACCGCCAGCGCCGCCATTCGAAGCCCGGTGCCACGTGCAGCGGCGCGTCCGGCCGCAGCATCCAGCGCAATCCCTGTGTGACCATCCCCGGCGCCTGCAGAGGCGGCGCGTGGCTCGGCGTCAAGGTCCCGCAATTGCCGTGGGACGTGGCGCCTCCAACCGCGCCCCGGTCCAGCACGCGAACACTGCGTCCTGCACGTTGCAGTGCATACGCGCAGGCGATCCCGATGGCACCCGCGCCCAGGATCAACACATCGTCATCGGTGGTGCTCATCCGATGCGCGTGCAATCCGCTGCGCACTCCTTGCCGAGGAACCGCGGACTCATCGTGCGGGGTTCGCGCATCCGCCAGCGGTCCAGCCGCACCAACCCGGACCGCGCACGACGCGACCCGGCGTTGCGCCGGTGTGTACTCCATCGCGCAAGACCTGCGTGCCATTGACCCAGACGTGCGTAACCCCCGTCGACAGTTGCTTCGGTTCGGCGAACGTGGCGTGATCGCGCACCGCCGCGCTGTCGAACACCACCACGTCGGCAAAGCACCCGGGATCGATGCAGCCGCGTTCGCGCAATTTCCAGTTCTCCGCGGGCAGGCGTGTCATGCGCCGGATTGCTTCGCTCAGGCCCAGGGTGCCGCGATCACGCACGTAGTGACCCAGCACACGCGCGAAGTTGCCGTAGGCACGCGGGTGCGTGCTGCGTTTGAGGAACACGCCCTCAGGCGCCGACGCTTCCGCATCCGAACCGAAGCTCACCCACGGCTGCTTCATCCCGAGTTCGACGTTGTCCTCGCTCATGAGGAAGTACACCGTGTCGACGCGGCTGTGGTCCTCGATGACGAGATCGATGATGGTGTCCTCGGGGCTCGTGCCGCGCAGCTTCGCAACCTCTGCAAGCGTCTTGCCGGTGAACGGCTTGAGGGCCGGCTTGTTGAAGCCGATCAGCAGCAGGCGATCGGGCGAACCGGCCTCGCGATACAGACTCTCCCAGCTGTCGTCGGGGGCACGCATTTCGGCCAGGACTCGCGCGCGAATGGAAGGGTCGCCCAAGCGCTTGACCCATGCGTCGATGCCACCCTCCTGAACCCACGGCGGCATCGCCGCGTCGAGCCCAGTCGCGCCTGCGGTGTACGCATACATGTTGGCCGAGATCGAGAGGCCTTCCGCACGCGCTGCTTCGATCTTCGCGATCGCCTGCGCCATCTTCGGCCAGTTGCGCTCCCCGGCCGCCTTCAAGTGGTACACCTCGGCGCGCTGACCACTCGCGCGTGCAATGGTGATGTGTTCGTCCAGTGCCTCCAGGAATCGGCCGGCTTCACTGCGCAAGTGCGCGACGTAGCCCCCGCCCGATTGCGCGGCGGTCTGTGCCAGCGCAATCAGTTCGTCGGTCTTCGCGAAGAACGCCGGCGCGTAGATCAGCGAGGCGCCGACACCGAGCGCGCCTTCGCGCATCGCGGTGTCGACCAGTCCCTGCATGCGCACAAGTTCGTCGGCACTGGGCGCGCGATTCGCTTCGCCGAGTTCATGGATGCGTACCGTGACCGCACCAACGAAGGACGCCACGTTCGGCGACACCCCTTTCGCGACCAGCCAGTCGAGATAGGAGCCGAGCGAGGTCCATTCAATGGCGTAACGGAAATCGCTTTGTGCCTTGAGCGCGTCCGCCTTCATGCTGTCGTTGAGCGGCCCCATTGACCAGCCTTCGCCGAAGATCTCCAGCGTCACACCCTGCGCGATATCGCTCATGCCACGTCCGTCGACGATCAGCGATTCGGTGGCCCACGACAACACGTTGATGAACCCCGGTGCCACGGCGAGCCCGCCGGCATCGACGAGTCGCAACGCAGGCTGATCCTCAAGTTCGCCCAGCGCAACGATGCGGTCGCCGCGGATTCCGACATCCGTCACTCTGGGCGCAACTCCGCTCCCGTCGAACACGAGTCCGTTGGCGATGACCAGATCGAAAGTCGCGTCCGCGGGCTGGTCCGCGGGAGCAGTCTTTACTTCTTGAGAGACGGCGGCGGGGGGCCGGGCAACTCTGGCGTCGCGCTGCCACCAGCGCGAACAGCCGGCGCTCATTACCAGCAGCATTACCACCGCCAATCTGTGTGCATTGCGCATCCCATTCCCCCTGTTGGTGGTGCGGTTACGAGTTGGCTGCTTCGGGCGCGGCATGCGCCCCGCGCTCTGGATCAATGCCCTGCGTGTCCGTCGGCGCCATGCGCATGGCCGTGCGATCGCTCGTCGTCGGTCGGATCGCGCACATCCACCATCTCGATGTCGAACTTGAGGGTCTTGCCCGCGAGGGGATGGTTGACATCGACGTCGACGACCGACATGCCCACTTTGAGGACCGTGACGGCGCGCGCGCCATCGCGCGTGGAGAGCGTCGTCCTCAGCCCGGGGTGCAAACGCTCGTTCGCGGCGAAGAATTTCTTGGGTACACGCTGCACCGCGTTCTCGTCTCGCGGTCCGTAGCCCTGCTCGGGCGGCACGCTGACCTCGAATCTGTCGCCAGCGGACTTTCCGGCAAGCGCGTCCTCGACCCCCCGGATCAAGCCGCCACGCCCGATGAGAACCGCGAGCGGCTCGCCCCGATCACGCGAAGAATCCACCGGGGTGGCGTCGGCGGGCGCGAGGGAATCGCGCACAACATAATGAAATACAGCGACTTTTCCTTTCTCCGCGATCATGCATTCAATCCTGGTCGAAGTCGTGAAGCTTAGCGTTGCTTACGCGTGGCGGAGCAGGTCAGGGCATTCGATCCGGGGGCTGAACCGGCCCAGCCACATTCACTCCTTAATCACAAGTCTTGTGGATCCGCCACAATTTCGCCATATTCCGGCCTCCTCTCTGGCCTCGGCGACGGACTCGAGTTTGATCAAGACGCAAACCCGCTGGATGACCCTGGGCGCCGCTGCGCTCTCGCTGCTGTTGCAGGCCTGCGCGACGACATCGTCCCCGGGGGCCGCTTCCATCCGGGATTTGCCCCTGGCCCGCATCGAGTTGAACCCCCCTCCAATGCCAGTGAATTCGCAGTTCGGCGCCGCCCCGGACTTCGGAAAGCTGCTCTCGCGCGGTGGCCATGCCTTGGGCAAGGTGCTGCACAGTGCCCTTGGGTTCACCGGCATCCGCTATCGCTACGGCGGATCTTCTCCCGTGACCGGATTCGACTGCAGTGGATTCGTCGGCTACGTATTCCGCGAAAGCGCCGGTCTCAAACTGCCGCGTGCTTCCCATCAGATGGCTGGCGTCGAAGGTCGCGAATTGACGCGCCAGGAACTCGAACCCGGTGATCTCGTGTTCTTTGCACACCGCAAGCGTGTCAGCCATGTCGGCATCTATCTGGGTGAGGATCGTTTCATCCATGCGCCCAGCACCGGCGGCAGGGTGAGGACCGATGAATTGAGCAATCGTTACTGGCAACGTCGGTTCGTGAGCGGCAAGCGGGTGCTGGACCCCGGTTCACGCATGGCTGGCGAATCGCAAATCGTGAGCACCGAACCGCCCGCGGCTTCGGGCGGAAGCGGACCGCTCGTGCCCACCCTCGGCGGCGGCGGCGGAGCTCGCTAAGGTTTCACGATGCCGATCGTGCGTAATTTCGTGGCTGTAGTGATCGGCGCGGTGGCCACGGGCCTTGTGGTGATGGGCGTCCAGATGATCGGGCACCAGATCTTTCCGGCGCCGGTCGCCATGGATCCGTCGAATCCCGAGGCCATGCGGTCGTTTGTCCAGTCGTTGTCCTTCGGCGCGCTGGCTTCAGTGGTGCTGGCGTGGACGCTGGGCGCGTTCGTCGGCAGTGTCACCGCGATCAAGGTCGCGAAATCCCATCACGCCCTGGTCGCCTGGTTCGTCGCAGGCCTCACGCTCGCCATGATCGGCGTGACTGTGTGGCAAATTCCGCATCCCGCGTGGATGGTGGCCGCCGGTATTTTGTCACCGCTGGTGGCAACCGGCTTCGCGGTGCGCTGGCTGGTGCCGGCAGAGCCAGTTGCAGCCTAGGTGTTGGGATTCGATAGGTTGTTCATCCGGCTGTGGTGAAGGAAGCTGAGGTTGTCGAGACTTCAGTACCTGCATCAGGGAGCCGGATGAACACCCACAAGAATGCCCGATTGACGTTCCAGGGTCGAAAACTTCTGATCGCGCGCATCGGTTGCAACGGCATCAAGGTTGCGGCTGCCGATGCCGGGATCTCTGAGCGGACTGCACGCAAATGGCTGGAGCGCTATCGGCGTGAAGGCGAGGCCGGCTTGTTCGATCGTTCCAGTCGTCCCCATCGTCTGCGAGCGGCACTCTCGACCGAGTCGCGTGTTACCGCACTGGCGCTGCGTCGCGAGCGCCTGACGATCCGCACCATCGCCGGCCGGCTCCAGGCGCCGGTGTCGACCCTCCGCCGCTGGCTGCACAGCCAAGCCCTGAGTCGCCTGCCGGCGCTACCCGCCGCCGCCTGTGCAGCGCTATGAACATGCCGCAACCGGCGATCTTCTGCATCTCGACATCAAGAAGCTCGGCCGCATTGTGCGGCCCGGCCATCGCATCACCGGCGACCCTCGCGACTATGTCGACGGTGCCGGCTGGGAATGTGTGCATGTGGCCATCGACGACCACAGCCGGGTCGGCTTTTCGCAGGGGCATCCCGACGAGACCGCCATCTCCGCAATCGCGTTTCTACACATTGCGGTCGCCTACTACGCCAGCCTCGGCGTCACCATCCGGCGCCTGCTCACCGACAATGGCTCTGCCTATCGCTCCAAAGCCTTTGCCATGGCGTGCGCCGAACTGCATCAAACACCGCTTCACGCGGCCCTACACCCCACGCACCAACGGCAAGGCCGAGCGATTCATACAGACCGCACTACGCGAGTGGGCGTATGCCACCAGCTATGCAACCAGCGCCGAACGTCAAGCCGCTCTGCAACCGTGGATGCACGCCTACAATCATCATCGACGCATTCCGCACTCGACTACCGACCGCCAATCACCCGCATTCCGCAGAACAACCTATCGAACTTCAACACCTAGGCAGCTGCGCGAATCGCCGGATCCCTTCGCGGCCCACACGCTGCCGGCGGCTCGCGTGATCCGCGCGCTTGAACAGATCCTCGAGTGGCGTGGCAAACCTGTTGCGATCCGCTGCGACAACGGACCGGAATACATAAGCGGCGCGCTGCAACAGTGGGCTG
>Ga0183260_10000719_pt1 | contig 28178 bp, 29 predicted proteins | sample AntDrymUQ4972206_2_FD_129768 | JGI IMG/M metagenome (GOLD analysis project Ga0183260, IMG submission 129768) | Polar desert sand microbial communities from Dry Valleys, Antarctica - metaG UQ497 (22.06) (version 2) (version 2) | ecosystem: Environmental > Terrestrial > Soil > Desert | place... | reverse complement strand
TGGAGCTCGGCGTGCGCGTGGCTGTTGCCTCGCCGGAGGGACCAGCCGAGCTGCGTGAGGCCGCCGACATCGTGGTCGGCGACCCCGCAGAGTTCCTAGACCTCCTGCGCCGGCTCTAATAGTTGCGCAAGGTGAGCATCCGCCGAAGCGGATGCTCACCGCGCGAAGACCCCTAAAGGGGCCGCCCGCGGCCCAAGAACCGTTCAACAGTTGGCGCAAGAAGAGCATCCGCCGAAGCGGATGCTCACCGCGCGAAGACCCCTATAGGGGCCGCCCGCGGCCAAGGAACCGTTCCCACTTCCTGCTGCTCTAGACCGCCGTCACAGCGGCCTGCACCTCGGGCGCAACCTCGAGCTCCTCCTGCCGGATCAGCGCAAGCGCCGCGACGACGCCGGCGAGCGCGATCGCGGCGCCGACCCAGAACGCGAGCTGGAATCCCGACGTGAGCGCCTGCGGAACCGCCGTCCCCGCCGCAACCTCGTTCTCGGTGCGCGAGATCGCGATCGTCGACAGGAGCGCGATTCCGACCGCGCCGCCGATCTGCTGCGAGGTGTTGATCAAGCCGGACGCGAGACCGGCCTCGGCCTCCTTGACCCCGGCGAGTGCCGCGATCGAGATCGGCACGAAGCAGAGCGCCCTGCCGAGTGCGACGATCAGGAAGCCCGGCAACAGGTCGGCCGCGTACGAGCCGTCGACCGAGACTTGCGTAAAGAGGAGCAGCCCCAGCGTCAGGATCGCCATGCCGGCGGCGATCAGCGGCCGGACTCCGACCCTGTTCACGAGCGCGGCGGCGACATTCGCCCAGATGATCGAGGTACCGGCGACGGCGAGGTACGCGACCCCCGTCTTCATCGCGGAGTACCCGAGCACCTGCTGCATGTACAGCGTCAGCATCAGGAACATCGAGAAGAGCGCCGTGCCGAGAATGAAACCGGCCACGTTCGCGCCGAGAACGGTCTTCGTGCGGAGGATCCCGAACCGCATCAGCGGCTCCGTAGTGTGAGTCTCCCAGCGCACGAACCCGATGAGCAATGCCGCCGCGGCGGCGAAGACGCCGATCGTGCGGCCCGAGCTCCAGCCCCAGTCGCTGCCCTGGGTGATGGCGAGGACCAGCGTCGTCAGCCCGCCCGTGACGAGAACTGCTCCGGGCGCGTCGAAGCTGCGCACGCGGGTGTCGCGACTCTCGCCCAGCAGCACCGGCGCGAGCGCGAAGGCCGCGACTCCGACCGGGATGTTGACGAAGAAGATCCACTCCCACGAGAGGGCGTCGGTGAGCACGCCGCCGAGGAGGACACCCGCGGCGGCGCCGAAGCCGCCGACCGCGCCCCAGACGCCGAGCGCGATGTTGCGCTCCCGGCCCTCGGCGAAGGTCGTCATCAGGATCGCGAGAGCGGCCGGCGAGATCGTCGCTGCGCCGAGGCCCTGGATCGCCCGAGCTCCGATCAGCGACGCCTCGGACCAGGCAAGCCCACAGAGCAGCGAGCCGATCGTGAACGCGATCAGCCCAAGCATGAAGATCCGCCGGCGCCCGAGCAGGTCGGCGGCGCGGCCACCGAGCAACAGGAACCCGCCGAAGACGAGCGCGTAGGCGGAGATCACCCACTGCAGCGTCGAAGGTGACGTTGCTGCGCTCGAGCAGCTGCTTGACGGCTTCGCGCCCAGCCCGCTTCCCGCCTGAGCAGACTCTTCGGCTCACCGCCGCCGGACTCACTTGCGGAGCTTCTCGATCGCCTTCCAAGGTCTCGTGTTCAGGATCTGATCCTTGGTCAGCCAGGCGCGCCGTGCCTGGCTGACGCCGAGATCGACGTAGCGGAGCGCCTTCGTCGAGTGCCCGTCGCTGGAGATCACGAGCGTCACCCCCGCCTCCCCGGCGAGCCGCGCGTTCGCGTCGCGCAGATCGAGCCGGTCCGGCTGCGAGTTGATCTCGAGGAAGGTGCCCGTGGCGAGCGCGCCTTCGACGACCTTCTCCACCTCGATCGCCGAGGGGTTGCGGACGCCGATCCGCCGGCTCGTCAGATGGCCGATGCAGTCGACATGCGGGCTCTCCATCGCCGCGAGCACACGACCGGTCGGATCGTTGTCGAAGCTCGAATGCACCGACGCCATCACCCAGTCGAGAGACGCCAACAGCTCGTCGGCCACGTCCAGGTCGCCGTTCACACGGATGTTCACCTCGATCCCCTTCAGGATCCGGAAGGGCGAGAGGGCCTTGTTGAGCGCATCGATCTCCTCCCACTGCAGCTGCAGGCGCCCGTCGCGCAGGCGGTGCGAGTGGTCGCAGAGCGCGAGGTACTCATGCCCGAGCGCCTGTGCGGCGCGGGCGATCTCCTCGATCGACGCCTTTCCGTCGGACCAGGTCGAGTGCGAATGCAGGTCGCCGCGTAGGTCCGAGCGCTCGACCAGGGCCGGGAGCTCACCGTTCCTAGCCGCTGCGAGCTCGCCGCCGTTCTCGCGCAGCTCGGGCGGGATGTAGGCATAGCCGAGATGCGCGTACAGCTCCTCCTCGTCAGCGGCCGTGAACTCCTCGCCCGTCTCGACGTTCGTGACCGAGTACTCCGAGACCGAGAGCCCGCGGCGAACCGCGTCCTCGCGCAGCGCCACGTTGTGGTCCTTCGAGCCGGTGAAGTGCTGCAGCAGGTTCCCGTATGACTCCGGCGGGACGACACGCAGGTCGAGCCGGAGCCCGTCGTTCGTGATCACCGTCGCCTTCGTGTCGCCCTTCGCGACGATGCTGGCGACATTGTCCCGCGCGGTGAAGTGCTCGATCAGCGCGGCCGGATCCGTCGAGGTCGCGATCACGTCGAGGTCCCGGAAGGTCTCGCGGCGGCGGCGCGCCGAGCCTGCATCGGAGACCTTCACCGCAGCGGGATGCCGTCGCAACTCCTCGACGAGGTCGAGCAGGACGGGCAGGCCGTCGCCGAGCAGGCGCCGCGACTCGCGTGGGTCCTGCGGCTCCTCGGCGAGCGCCTTCAGGATCTTCTCCTCGCTCTTTGCTCCGAGGCCCGTGAGCGCCCGCAATCGTTGCTGCTCGGCGGCTCGCTTCAGCTCGGTGAGGGTGGTGACGCCGAGCTCCTTCCAGATTCGGCGCGCCGTCTTCGGACCGAGCCCGGGCAGCCGCATGAACTTGACCACCTCCTCCGGCACGAGCGCCTTCCGCTTCGTCAGCGCGGCCATCTCGCCGATCTCGACGACCTGGACGATCTTCTCTTCGATCGTCTTGCCGATCCCGGACAGCGCCTTGGCCTTGCCTTCGAGCGCGAGCTGCGCGACGGGCCCGCCGGTCTCGCGGATGCGCGTCGCGGCCCGGCGGTAGGCGAGCACCCGGAAAGAGTCCTCCCCCTCGAGCTCGCTCAGGTCCGCCAGCAGCTCGAGCTGGTCGGCGAGCTCGTCGTTCCTCGGCAGGGTTGCAGCCACCGGCAGCGATGATACGGAGGTGAGAGCGGTCATCTGCTTGCCGACCTACGACGAGCACGAGAATCTCGAGCCGATGCTCCGCGCGCTCGGTGAGGTGCTGGGCCCCGACGACCGCGTGCTCGTGATCGACGACAACTCGCCAGACGGCACGGGCGCGCTCGCCGACCGACTGGCCGCGGAGCTGAAAGCGGTCGAAGTGCTGCACCGGCCGCGCAAGGAGGGCCTCGGGCCGGCCTATCTCGCGGGCTTTCGGCGCGCGCTCGAGCTAGGCGCGGAGCTCGTCGTCGAGATCGACTGCGATTTCTCCCACGATCCGGCCGACGTGCCGCGCCTGCTCGACGCAGCCGGCGATGCTGACCTCGTGCTGGGCTCGCGCTACGTGCCAGGCGGCAGGGTCGAGAACTGGGGTTCGGTGCGCCGCGCGATCTCCGCGGGCGGCTCGCTCTACGCCCGCCTGCTGCTCGGCGTCCCCGTCCGCGACCTCACCGGCGGCTTCAAATGCTACCGCCGCGCGGTGCTCGAAACGATCGATCTGGGCGCAATCCGCTCCAAGGGCTATGCCTTCCAGATCGAGACGACCTTTCGTACGCTTCGCTGTGGCTTCCGCGTGCGCGAGATCCCGATTCGCTTCGTCGACCGCGAGATCGGAGGCTCGAAGATGTCGCGCAGAATCGTGCTCGAGGCGATCTGGAAGGTGCCGCTGCTCCGCCTCGCGGCGCTGGGCGGCAGGCTGTGAGAGAGGTCACCGACGCGACCTTTGAGGAGGAGGTGCTCCTGGCCGGCGGCGCGACGATCGTCGACTTCTGGGCCCCGTGGTGCAAGCCGTGCCAGGCGATCGAGCCGATCCTCGAGGCGCTCGCCGCCGACCACGGGCTCGGCCTCGTGCGGCTGAACATCGACGAGCATCTCGGCGTGCCTTCGCGCTACGGCGTCCTCTCGCTGCCGACCGTGATCCTGTTCGAGGACGGCAAGGTCAGGGCGACCGTGGTCGGCGCCCGCCCGCGCAGCCACTTCGAGCGCGCGTTCCTCGCGGACTAGCGCTAGGCGAACATGCAGAGGTGCCCTTCGGCGTCTCGGCGCGGTGCTGCCGTTGCCCGAGTGCCCGTAACTCCGGTGGACGACCCGCCCTCGTCCTCCCCGCGGCGACCGCTCTCCTAGTAACAGACTGTTACTTGGCAGGGTGGCGAGCCAGCGAAGGCTAGCGTAGGCAGCGTGGCGACCGTTGCACAAGCCTGGCAGGAGATCCTGGTCGGTAAGGAGCTCGCGCACCTCGCGGTCGAGCCCCCGCGGGCGGGACGCAGCGAGCCGTTTCCGGGGGACCTCGACCCGCGTGTCGCGTCGGCCCTCGTCGCGCAGGGGATCACCGCGCTCTACGCCCACCAGGCCGAGACGTGGGAGGCGCTGCGCTCCGGCGGCAACGCCATCGTCACGACGAGCACCGCCAGCGGGAAGAGCCTCGCGTTCAACCTGCCCGTGCTCGACCTGCTCGCGCGAGAGCCGAAGAGCCGAGCGCTCTACCTCTACCCGACGAAGGCGCTCGCGCAGGATCAGGCCCGTGCGTTGCAGGCCTTCGGCGTGAAAGGGGTGAAACCGGCGATCTACGACGGCGACACCGAGAGCGAGCGGCGCTGGCAGATCCGCAAGTGGGCCAACGTCGTCTTGACCAACCCGGACATGCTCCACGTGGGAGTGCTGCCGCATCACGACCGCTGGGGAGACGTGCTCGCGAACCTCCGCTTCGTCGTGGTCGACGAGGCGCACGTCTACCGCGGCGTGTTCGGGTCGCACGTCGGGAATGTCCTCCGGCGCCTACGCAGGCTCGCCCGCGCCTACGGATCGGAGCCGCAATTCGTGCTCGCGTCGGCGACGATCGCCAACCCCGCACAGCTGGCGGAGTCTCTGCTCGGTGAGCCGGCCACGGTAATCGACAGCGACACCGCGCCGGCAACAGAGCGGACGATCGCGCTCTGGAACCCAGAGCTGATCGACGCCGAGCTCGGTGTCCGCGCCAGCGCCCTCGGCGACGCCGCGCGCTTGCTTGCCGGCCTCGTCTCGCACGGACTGCGCACGATTTGCTTCGCGAAGAGCCGCAAGGCAGTCGAGCTGATCCATCGCTTCGCCTCGGACCGCGTCGAGCCGGCGGTAGCCGCGCGGCTGACGCCGTATCGTGCCGGCTACACGCCGTCACAGCGCCGCGAGATCGAGCAGCGGCTGATGGCGGGCGAGCTGCTCGGCGTCACGGCCACCGACGCGCTCGAGCTCGGAATCGACATCGGCTCGCTCGATTGCGCGATCTCCGTCGGCTTCCCGGGGACCGTTTCATCGCTGCGCCAGCAATGGGGACGTGCCGGCCGCCGGAGCCCCGGCCTCGCCGTCCTGGTCGCGAGCGAGGACGCGCTCGACCAGTACTTCATGCGCGAGCCGGAGACGCTGCTGGCGCGGACGGTCGAAGCGGCAATTCTTGACCACGCGAATCCGCGCGTTCTCGACGGGCACGTCCTCTCCGCGGCCTTTGAGGGGCCGATCGACGAGGCCGACGCACAAACCCTCGGCCCGGAAGCGCTGGTGCGGGCGGCCGAGCTGCCGGAGCTCAAGCGGACCGATGTGGGCTGGGTGTGGGCGGGCAAGGACTACCCAGCGGCCCGGGTGCTGCTCCGGTCCGGGGATCTCGACTCCTTCACGGTCGTGGATGCGGGCACTGGGGCCGTACTCGGGCTCGTCGAGCGCTCCCGCGCCTACTCGACGGTGCACGACGGCGCCGTCTACCTGCACCTCGGCGAGCAGCACCTCGTCCGCCGGCTCGACGTCGACGCGCGCACCGCGCTCGTCAGCCCGGCCACCGTCGACTGGTACACGCAGGCGAAGAAGGAGACGGAGACCGCGATCGTCGAGCCGCTGCGCACCGAGCCACGGCTCGGCCTCGACCTGAGCTTCGGTCGCGTCTCCGTGACCGAGCGGGTAGTGGCCTACCAGCGCAAGTCGATCAGCGGCGGCGACACGCTCGAGACCATCCCGCTCGATCTGCCCGAGACGAGCTTTGAGACCGAGGCTGTCTGGTTCTCACCGACAGCGGCCCAGCTCGCCGGCCTCGAGGAGATGCCGACGCTGCTCGCCTCGCTCCACGCCGCCGAGCACTCCTTAATCGCTCTGTTACCGCTGTGGGCGATGTGCGACCGGTGGGACATCGGCGGGCTCTCCACGAACGTGCACTTCCAGACCGGGCTGCCGACAATCTTCGTCTACGACGGGCACGCGGGCGGGGTCGGAATCACCGAGCGCGGCTTCGAGCGCTTCGAGGGCTGGGTCGAGGACACGGCGAAGATGCTCGCCGGCTGCCCCTGCGCCGTGGGCTGCCCGAGCTGTGTGCAGAGCCCGAAGTGTGGCAACCTGAACGACTACCTCGACAAGGACGGCGCGCTGACGCTCCTACAGCGGCTGCTCGCGAGCTGAAGGGCTAGAACAGGCGGATGCAGCCGTTGACGGCGAGCGTCAGCAGCAGGGAGAGGCCAATCGAGACGGCGAGGCATCCGGGCGAGCACCCGTACACCTTGACCCGGTCGCCCTTGAACTCTCTCGGCTTGAACACGAGCGCTACATCCCCGCTGTCGATTTCGCCACACCTCGTTCGTCTTCATGGTGAAATCACCTCGAAAGGAGGAACGGATGCAGTACCTGGCACTGATCTACGGCGACGAGAACGGCTGGCAGCAGCTCGGCCCGGACGACCGCAACGCCGTCATGGAGGAGTACCACACGTTCTCGCGCGAAGGGCAGGAGGCGCGCGTGATCACGGGCGGCAGCGAGCTCGATGCTACCTCGACCGCGACGACCGTCCGCGTCCGCGGGGACGAGACCCTCGTCACCGACGGCCCGTTCGCGGAGCTGAAGGAGACCCTCGGCGGCTACTTCGTCCTCGAGTGCGACTCGATCGACGAGGCGTGCAGCTGGGCGGCGAAGATCCCGGCCGCCAGCCACGGCGCGATCGAGGTGCGACCCGTCAACGTCGACGAGGGGAAGCCGTCATGAAGTACGTCGCGCTGCTCACCAACCTGCAGGAGGACATCGACCGCTGGGCGATGATGACCCCGAAGGAGGCGCAGGCCGTCCGCGCCGAGGAGGTGCCGAAGTGGGAGGCGCTCTTCGGCGAGCTCGGCCCAACCGGCGCGCTCGGCGCCGGCTTCGAGCTCGATAGCCCCTCGACCGCCAAGACCGTCCGCGTGCGGGGCGGCGAGACGCTCGTCACGGACGGCCCATTCGCCGAGACAAAGGAGCAGATCGGCGGCGTCATGGAGCTCGAGTGCGAGGACCTCGACCAGGCGATCGCGATCGCAGCCCGGATCCCGGTCGTCTTCAGGGCGTCCGTCGAGCTGAGGCCCGTGATCGAGCGTTGACCGTTGAGCACGCGTTCCGGGCGGAATGGGGCCGTGCCGTCGCAGCTCTCGCCCGCGTCCTCGGCGACCTCCAACTCGCCGAGGACGCGGTGCAGGACGCATTCGCGATCGCGCTGGAGCGCTGGCCCCGCGACGGCACACCCGCCGTCCCGGGCGCCTGGATCCTCACCACGGCCCGGAACCGCGCGATCGACCGAATCCGGCGCGACCAGGCCTTCGCCCGCAAGGCAGAGTTGCTGGCTCGGCTCGAGTCGCTGCCCGCCGACGAAGACGACGTGAGCCCGATCCCCGACGACCGCCTCGCACTTGTCTTCACCTGCTGCCACCCCGCGCTCGCCGCCGAGTCGCGGGTCGCACTCACGCTGCGGGAGGTCGCCGGGCTGACCACAACGGAGATCGCGCACGCGTTCCTCGTCGCCGAGCCCGCGATGGCGCAGCGACTCGTTCGGGCGAAGCGGAAGATCCGTGACGCCGGCATCCCCTTCCGTGTCCCGCCCGACCACCTGCTGCCGGAGCGGCTGCGCTCCGTGCTCGCAGTCCTCTACCTCGTCTTCAGCGAGGGCTACTCGTCCAGCGTCGGCCGCGAGGCTGTCCGCGACGAGCTGTGCGACGAGGCGATCCGCCTGGCGAAACTGCTGGCGGTGCTGATGCCGGACGAGGCCGAAGCGCTCGGCCTGCTTGCCCTGATGCTCCTGCACGACGCACGCCGAGAGGCCCGTACAGCCGGAGACGGCTCGATCGTGCTGCTGGCGGACCAGGATCGCAACCGCTGGAGCCGACCTCGAATCGAGGAGGGCACCCGGGTGCTCGAGCGCGCGCTCTCCCACCGTCGCCCGGGCCCGTATCAGCTCCAGGCCGCGATCGCCGCGCTCCACCTCGAGGACGAGACGGACTGGCCGCAGATCGTCGGCCTCTACGAGCAGCTCGAGCTGCTGACTCCCTCGCCGGTCGTCGCGCTGAACCGCGCGGTCGCGGTCGCGATGGCCGAAGGGCCGGAGCGTGGCCTGGAGCTCGCCGAGCGAATCGACCTGCCCGACTACCACCTCCTCCACGCCGCGCGGGCGGACTTCCTGCGGCGGCTCGACCGCTCGGAGGAAGCTGCGGCCGCGTACCGCGACGCGCTTGCACTCGAGATGAACGCCGCCGACCGCGCCTTCCTCGAACGGCGGCTTGCGGAGGTGGTACCTTCGTGACATGTACCGGGACGGGCTGCCCCAGCTCGAGGGCGACCTCTTCATCACCGACGGCGGGATCGAGACCACACTGATCTACCACCACGGCCTCGAGTTGCCGGCCTTCGCTGCGTTCGACCTGCTCAAGGACGATAGGGGCACCGACGAGGTCCGCCGCTACTACGCCCCGTACGCGCTCCTCGCCCGTGAGCACGGTGTCGGCCTCGTGCTCGAAAGCCCGACCTGGCGCGCCAACCCGGACTGGGCGGCGGAGATCGGATACTCGCGCGATGAGCTGGACGCGCTCAACCGCAAGGCGATCGCGCTAATGGAAGAGATCCGCGCGGAGTACGCCGGCCGGGCGCCGATCGTGATCAGCGGGTGCGTAGGTCCGCAGAGCGACGGCTACAGCCCTGAGACGATGCTGAGCGCGGCGGAGGCGGAGACGTACCACTCGACGCAGATCGGGACGTTCGCAGACACCGCCGCGGACATGGTCACGGCGATCACCATGACCTACGCAGAAGAGGCGATTGGCGTCGCGCGCGCGGCCGAAAAGGTGGGATTGCCATCCGCGATCTCGTTCACGCTCGAAACGGATGGGCGGCTACCGAACGGTCAGATGCTCGGCGAGGCGATCGAGCAGGTCGACGGCGCGACAGGGGCGGCTCCCGCGTACTACATGATCAACTGCGCCCATCCCACCCACTTCGAGGACGTACTCGACCCCGAAACGCCGTGGGTGGCCCGGATCGGTGGCCTGCGCACCAACGCGTCGATGAAGAGCCATGCCGAGCTGGACGAGGCGACGGAGCTGGACGAGGGCGACCCGGCCGACCTCGGAGCGCGCCACGCCCGCCTGAAGACTCGCCTTCCGGGCGTGAACGTCCTCGGCGGCTGCTGCGGCACCGACGATCGCCATGTCGCCGCCATCTGCACCGCCTGGCGTGCGGAACGCTCGCCCGCGCGAACCTAGAGAATCCACGCCATGCGAGTCTCGGCCAAGGTCGACTATGCGCTGCGCGCGCTCGCGGAGCTGGCCGTCGCGCCACCGGGGCCTGTGAAGGCAGAGCGCCTCGCGAACGCGCAGGGGATCCCGCTCACGTTCCTCGAGAACATCCTGCTCGAGCTGCGCCGCGCCGAGATCGTTGCGAGCCAGCGCGGAGCCGAGGGCGGCTACCGGCTGGCGAAGCCGGCGGCGGAGATCAGTGTCGCAGACGTGATCCGTGCGGTTGAGGGACCGATCGCAACGGTGCGCGGCGCACGTCCGGAGGACACGGTCTACACCGGCGCCGCAAGCGGTCTCCGCGACGTCTGGATCGAGCTGCGCACAAGCATGCGCGGCGTGCTCGAGGAGACCTCGTTGGCCGACGTCGTCGAGCGACACAGCTGATGACCGCCCGAACGGCCCGAGGAGGGGTGCTCGTCGCGGGCGGAGGGTTCGCAGGGGCCTATGTCGCACGGCTGCTCGGCCGGAGCGGCGCGACGATCGTCAGCCCGGAGAACTTCATGCTCTACACGCCGATGCTTCCGGAGGCGGCGTCGGGCACGCTCGAGCCGCGCCACGTAGTCGTGCCGCTCCGGCAAATGTGCCCCCACGCGGAGCTCTTGCTTGCGCGTGTGACGGCGATCGACGAGGAGCGGCGCCTCGCGACGATCGCGCGGCCCGACGGCGGCACCGACGAGCTCAGCTACGAGCAGCTCGTCGTCGCGCTCGGCGCCGTTGCACGGACGCTGCCCATACCCGGGCTCGCCGAGCACGCGCTCGGCTTCAAGGACCTCGCGGACGCGATTCACCTCCGCAACCACGTGCTGCGAGAGCTGGAAGCCGCAGACGCCGAGCTCGAGCACACGCGAGCGGCGGCGCACCTCACCTTCGTCTTTGTCGGAGCCGGCTACGCGGGCGTCGAGGCCCTCGCGGAGCTCTCTGACCTCGTCGCGGACGCCCTCCGCTGGTATCCGCGCCTGCGCACTGCCCCGCAGCGGTGGGTGCTGGTCGACGCGGCGGCGAAGATCCTGCCGGAGATCCCCACCCGCCTCGGCGAGTACGCTGCGCGCGAGCTCGCTCGCCGAGGGGTGGAAATCCGGACGTCGACGACGCTGGAGTCGCTCGCAGCGGAGGAGGCGACACTCTCGGACGGCGAGCTGATTCTCACGCACACTCTCGTCTGGACTGCCGGCGTCCGTGCAAACCCTCTGCTGGCCGATTTCGGCCTGCCGCTGGATGAGCGCGGCCGCGTCCGGGTCGATTCCTTGCTGAAAGTCGAGGGCCGAGAGCGGGTCTGGGCGCTCGGCGACTGCGCCGCCATCCCGAACGGCGCCACGCCTGACCATGTCGACCCGCCGACCTGCCAGCACGCGCTTCGGCAGGCCCGCCGGCTCGCGAAGAACCTGAGCGGAACGCCCCAGCCGTACTCCTACCGGATGCTCGGGCAGGTGGCGACGCTCGGCCGCTACAAGGGGATCGCCGACGTGCTGGGCCTCCGCTTCCGCGGCTTCCCCGGCTGGTTTGTCACGCGCAGCTACCACCTCTTTCAGCTCCCGCTGCTCTCACGCAAACTGCGCGTGGTCGTCGACTGGACGACCTCGCTCTTCTTCCGCCGCGACATCGCCGAGCTCTCGCTGCTCGGCCATCCCCGCCGGCTCGGCGAATGAGCCTCGAACCGCTCTACGGCGTGCGGCTACGGACGCCGAGACTCGAGCTACGGCTCCCCACCGAGGGGGAGCTCGTCGAGCTGTACGGCGTCGCCGCGGCCGGAATCCATCCTCCGGAGGAGATGCCGTTCGGCGTCGCGTGGACGGACGACTTGACGCTCGAGTCCTTCCTCGCCTATCACCGGTCGTGCCGGGAGACGTGGACGCCCGAGTCCTGGAAGATCGACCTCGGGACCTGGGTCGACGGTGTACTCGCTGGTGTCCAGGGCATCGGCGCAGACGCGTATGCCGAGAACCGCGCGATCGCGACAGGCTCCTGGCTGGGCAGCCGCTTCCAGGGGCACGGAGTGGGAACAGAGATGCGCGCCGCCGTGGTCGAGCTGGCGTTCCGGGAACTCGGAGCGGCGGCGGTCACGTCCTCGGCGTTCGAGGCGAACGCCGCCTCGCGGCGCATCTCCGAGAAGCTCGGCTACCGCGTCGTCGGGCACGAGACGATGAGCCCGCGCGGCGTCCCGGAGTCGCACTTGAACCTTCGCCTGGATCGCAGCGAGTGGCAAGGAGCGCCCTTCCCCATCGAGATCGATGGGCTCGCCCCTTGCCTGCCGCTCTTCGGCGCCGCCTAGCGAAGCGAGCGGAGCGCGGCCCCTAGCGACTGCTTCGACGACAACACGCCTTCGAACAGGTCGCCCTCCCGGGCCACCCGCTCGAGCACCGCGTCCATCGTGAACACGGCCGGGTCGAGCGAGTCATTCACCTCGTCCCAGCGCAAGGGCGTCGAGACCGGCGCACCCGGCTTGGGCCGCACCGAGTAGACCGATGCGATCGTCTTCCCCTCCCCATTCTGGTTCGTGTCGATCAGGACGCCGCGCCGTTTCGCCTTCGTCCATTCGGTCGTCGCCAGCCCGGGATGGGCCCGCGCGATCGCGCCGGCGACGATCTCGGAGAACTCCCGGGTCTCGCCGAAGCTGTGGCGCCTGGCGATCGGCACGAGGATGTGGATTCCCTCGGAGCCGCTCGTCTTCGGGTGCGACTGGAGCTCGAGCAGGTCGAGCGTCTCCTTGATCAGCAGCGCGACACGAATCGTCTCGGGGAAGCCCACGTTGGGCGACGGATCGAGGTCGAAGAGGATGAAATCCGGCCGCGACGGCTTGTCCACCCGCGAGTACCAGGTGTTGAGGTCGATGCAGCCCATATTCACCATCCAGAGCAGCGCGAGCTCGTCGTTCACGAGCGGGAAATCGATCACTCGACGCTTGGGCGGGCGATCGCGCGTCGATGCCTCGAACGGCCGGGTCGGGATCCATTCGGGCATGTGCTTCGGCGCGTCCTTCTGGAAGAAGAACTTCCCCTTCCAGCCATCCGGGTAGCGCTTCATCGTGAAGGGCCGGTCGCGGAGGTGCGGCACGAGCACAGGCGCGATGTCGCGGTAGTACGCGAGCAGATCGCCCTTCGTGATCCCCTCCTCCGGCCAGAACGGCTTGTCCAGGTTCGACAGCTTCAGTACCCGCCTGCCGCGGCGGAGCTCCGGTCCGATCGCCTCCCGCTCGCGCTGCACCTCGTCTGCCTCCTTGTCCTCGCGCAGTCCCTGGTAGACCGGAGCACGTAGCCGGCCGTCGTGCGTCCACTCGGCGAAGCGCACCTCTGCGACGAGTCGCGGGTCGACCCAAACGATGTCGGCCTTGCGGACGCGCGGCATCTTCGGCACCTCGGCGAAGGCGGAATCGGTTTGTCGAAGCGGCTGCAGGAGCTTTAGCAGCCGCGCGATCTCCTTGTCGTCGAAGCCGGTGCCGACGTTGCCCGCCCAGCGGAGTCCGCCGCCCTCGTTGAGGCCGAGCACGAGCGAGCCGAACCCATCTGAGCGACGGCCCTGACCCTTCGTGTATCCCACGATCACGAGCTCCTGACGCCCCTGCGTCTTCACCTTGACCCAATCCCGGCCACGCTTCCCCGGCGTGTATCGGGACGCCGCCTTCTTGCTCACGACCCCCTCGAGACCCTGTTTGCCGGCGGCTGCGAAGAGCGCCTCGCCGTCGTCGAATGCATCCGAGAGGCGCACGGTTCTGTTGCGCTTGTCGAGCAGGGCATCGAGCCGTTCGCGCCGTTCGGTCAGCGGCAGACCGACGAGGGGCTCGCCCTCCACCTCGAGGACGTCGAAGACGTAAAGGACGAGCGGGCCCGATCCCTGCTGCATCGCCGAGAAGCTCGCGCGCCCCTGTTCGTCGAGGGCGCAGACCTCGCCGTCAAGCACGCAGTCAGGTGTCTTCACGGCCTGCTCGACGGCTTTCGCGACGCTCTGGAAGCGCTCCGTCAGCGAGTTCCCGTTCCGGCTCGTCAGCTCAACCTCACCGCCGGCGAGCGTCACGATCGCCCGGTAGCCGTCCCACTTGACCTCGTGCAGCCAGTCGCCGCCGTGCGGCACGTCGTCCGCGAGGGTCGCCAGCATCGGCGCGTAGGTGCGCCGCTTCGCGGGAATCGCGTCCTCCTTCTTCTTGACGAGCAACCAGTTCTTGGCGTCGCCCGAGAGCTTCGCCGGCACAAGCGCCCACAGGCCTTTGAGCCGCTCGCCGTGCAAGTGGACAGTGAGGCCGCCGTTCGGCTTCTCCTCGACAAGTTCGTAGGTGCCGTGATCCCAGACCTCGACGGTGCCGGCGCCGTAGTTCCCGGCCGGGATCTCACCCTCGAAGGTCGCGTAGGAGAGCGGGTGATCCTCGACGTGAACGGCGAGATGCTGTGTGCCGGGCTCGAGCGGCACGCCCTTCGGAACAGCCCAGCTCGCGAGCGCCCCGTCCCGCTCGAGCCGAAAGTCGTAGTGGAGCCGGCGGGCGTCGTGACGCTGGACCACGAAGATCGGCGCCTTGCCGCGGCGCCCTTCGCCGAACGGCTCGGGAGTCTTGTCACGGCTGCGCTTGCTTTCGTAGTCCGTCAGCGAGGCCACGACACCGTCCTATCGGCTACAACACATATGAATACCTGTTGCCACTCATATTCGGGGCAGGGGAAAAGCCTGTGGAAGCTGTGGAAAGTCCGACCGATCAGGCGAGCACGCCCATCGAACGAAACTTCGCCCGCCGGCGCGCGCGCAGCTCGTCCCGGGGAACGTCGTCGAGCTCCTCCAGGGCGTCGCCGATCGCTGCGCCGAGTAAGCGCGCGGCCTCGTCCGGGCTCGTCTGGGCGCCTCCTGCGGGCTCGGGAACGATCCCGTCGATCACGCCGAGCTCGAGGCAGTGGGTGGCGTCGGGCTTGAACGCCGCCGCCGCTTTACGCTTCTCACCGGCGTCGCGCCAGAGGATCGCGGCGCAGCCCTCAGGCGAGATCACCGAGTAGATCGCGTTCTCCTGCATCAGCACCGTGTCGGCGAGGGCAATCGCGACCGCGCCGCCGGAGCCACCTTCGCCGATGATGCACGAGACGGTCGGGACGTCGAGCCGAGCCATGGTCGCCTGCGAGCGAGCGATTGCGCCGCCCTGCCCGTGCTGCTCGGCGGCGATCCCGGGGTAGGCCCCCGGAGTGTCCACGAGCGTTACGAGCGGAAACCCGTGCTGATCGGCGAGCGCCATCACCCGCATCGCCTTGCGATAACCCTCCGGGTAGGCCATGCCGAAGTTCCGTTTCGTGCGCTCCTTGATGTCTCGACCCTTCTGGTGACCGATCAAGGCGACGGTGCGGCCCTCCAGCTTGCCAAGGCCGGTGACGAGCGCCGCGTCGTCGGCACGCCCGCGGTCGCCGTGCAGCTCGAACCAGTCCTCGAGCAGCCGCTCGACGTAGTCGAGCGTGTACGGCCGGTCCTCGTGGCGGGCAAGCTCGACCTTGCTCCAGATCTCCTCGTCGGTCGGCTCGGCCTCGATCCGGTCGAGCTGGCGCTGGAGCCGGTCGAGCTCCCCGGAGAGGCGGGCTCCGCGCAGCAAGTCGAGCCCGCCCAGCTTGCTCAACCGATCCCGCAGCCTGATCTCGGCATCACGAGGCACCCTACTCCGCTCCGAACAGCCGCAGCAGCCGCGCGAGCGTGGACCGCAGCTCGGGCCGAGGCACGATCGCGTCGATGTGGCCGAAGCGCAGATTCGACTCGGCCAGGCCGAAGTCGTCCGGCAGCTTCTCGCGCGTCGTCTGCGCGACGACGCGCGGGCCGGCAAACGACATCAGCGCACCGGGCTCGGCAATGACGACGTCACCGAGGCTCGCGAAGCTCGCGAGCAGCCCGCCGGTGGTCGGATGGGCCATCACCGAGATCAGCGCGCAGCCGGCGTCGTGCAACTCCTCCACCGCGACGACGGTCTTCGGCAGCTGCATCAGCGCGAGTATCCCCTCCTGCATCCGGGCGCCGCCGGAGGCGGAGACGGAGACGAGCGGCACCTGGGCGGCCGCCGCGCTCTCGCACGCGCGCGCGAACTTCTCGCCCGTGACCGAGCCCATCGAGCCGCCCATGAAAGAGAAGTCCATCACCGCCAGCTCGCACGGAAGCTGCTCGATCGCGGCGCTGCCGATGACGAGCGCGTCGCCGAGCCCGGTCCCGATTTCAGCCTCCGCAAGCCGCTCGTTGTAGGCACGGAGGTCGAAGAAGCCGAGCGGGTCGGCTGAACGCAGGTCGGCGGCCTCCTCGACGAAGCTGCCTCCGTCGGCAAGCTGCTCGATCCGCTCGTGCGCCTTGACAGGGAAGTGATGCCCACAGTGAGTGCACACCCGAAGACTCTCGGCTAGCTCGTCGTCCCGGTAGTGCGAGCCGCAGCTCGGGCAGGTGTTCGGGTGCTTCTTCTGCGGAGGCTCGGGAGCCTGCTTATGCTCGATCGAGACGTCGATCTTGGCTTCGGCCATCGTGGAAGTTTAGACCCGGCCTCTCCGGCCAGGGTTACAGCCGGCGTGTCATAGACCCAGTGCGGCCGCCAGCCTGGCGAGCTTGGGCTCATTGGCTGGATCGCGCACGAGGCCCGTAAAGCCGAGGCCGGCGATCCGTGTGCGCAAGGCGACGTCGCGGAGCAGCTCTTCGACCTCTGCGAGGCGCAACCCGCCCGGCTCGGGCATGAAGACCGCCAGCTCTCCCGGCTCGACCGAGTCAGCGTCGAGCGCGACGTACACGGCGTCCGCGCCCTCGAGCGCGCGCTCGATCGCACCCTCGCCCGTCTGGATCCCGCTGGCCTCGATGAACTCCGCCTCGGGCGGATCGAGGCTGCGGGCGCCGACGAGCGCGACGTGCTTGGCAAGCACGGCCCCGTCGTCCAGCACCATGCGCAGGGGCATACCCCACAGGTTCCCGGACGGAGACGTCGCGGGCGTGTTCAGGTCGCCGTGCGCGTCGATCCAGACGACCGCCAGGCACTCCTCGCCCGCGGAAAGCCCCTCGATCGCGCCAACGTGCGAGCAGCAGCAGCCACCGAGGACGACCGGGCGGTCGGGTAACTCGGAGGCGAGCATCAGCGTCTGCTCGGCAAGCGTGTCGGCCTCGATCACGCTCGCCTCCGGGTACGGCAGCTCGTGGAAGGCCGCCGCGGCCATCGTCTCGCCGCCGTCGCCCCAGGCGCGCGGCACGCGGACGAGTCCGGCGCAGAACTCACGCCCGCAGGAATGGCACTGGTACTCCGGACCGACCGCCACCGCGGTCAGCGTGCGGCAGTCGGGACAGCGGGCGCGGAGTCGCGACACGCCGAAACCCTAGCGCTGACCGGCGCGCTCGAGGAAGAGCGTGTTCCGGTAGACACGCATGCCGGCCCGCTCGTACAGGCGCGTCGCGCCCGTCGGGCTGGACGCGTCGACGCCGAGCGTACCGCGCGTGTAGCCACGCTCTTGAAACGCCTGGAAGGAGCGCAGGAGCAGCGCCTCGCCGAGCCCCTGGCGCCGCCAGGGGCGCCGTACGCCCAGCGTGGCGACGTAGCCCGCGCTCTCGTCGACGGGGTCTTGCCGGCAGAGCGAGAAGCCGGCGAGCTCATCGCCGTCGAACGCAAGGAACCACAACGATGGGTCGAACGCGGACGGCTTCGTCGTCCAGTGGGCCCACTCCTCGAACGTCTCGTCCATCGGGTCCGACGTGTCCTGCCAGACCTCGATCACAGCGTCGTACACCCGCCGCTCCTCGCCCACTCGCACCGTCCGCTCTGAAACGCCGCCAGGCCAGGCTGGCTCGCCGCGCTTGCCGTCGAGCGCGATCTCCATCCGGTGGGAATGGCGAGCAGGCGCGAACCCGAGCCGCTCGAACGCGCTCACCACTCTTGCGTCGTCGACGCTCGTCCACACGCGCAGCCGCCCCGCCTCCGTCCGCTCCTCGAGCCAGGACACGAGCTCTCCGACCACCTCGTCGGCGTCAGTGTCGGGGGCGACCTTCACGTCGGCCCACCAGAGCGGCGGGTCGGTCCGAGTCGCGTCCGCGTCGACGTACCCGACGAGCCTGCCCTCCCGCTCGAGCACGCGGATGTCCCGTTCCACCACGACCGACGGAGAGGTCAACCAGGTAAGCAACTCGTCGGCGGTAACATCCGCCTCGCCGAACGCGGCCAGCTGGTGCGCGTTCATCAGCTCGAGCATCGCGTCGAACTCACTTTCACGGGGCGGGCGCAGGGTCATGCCGCAGCGGGAACGAGCTCGTCGAGCACGTCCGGCAGCCCAGAGAGGTCCGGGAGCTCGCGATCCGGCTCCGGATCGGCGGCCTCGCCGAGCCGGTTGATCCAGATGACCTTCAGCCCCTGCGCGCGCGCCGGAGCGACGTCGTGGAAAAGGCTCGCCGCCACGTGGACGTGCCGGGTGCGATCGGCAGTCGTCAGCTCGAAGAACCGCTCCCAGTGCGCATGCGCCGGTTTGTAGGACTCGATCTCCTCGGCGACGACCGCGATGTCGATCGGCACTCCGAGCTGCCGCTGCGACGCGGCGATCAGGTCGCGGTCAGAGTTCGAAAGGATCGCGAGGTTCCACCCGCGGCGACGGAGCTCCGCAAGCGCCTCGGGCACCTCGCGGAACGCGGGCCAATCCGGGAGAGAACGCGCCAGGACCCCCGACTCGCCCTCGGGGATGGTCAGGTCGTTCTCGGCTGCGAGCCGCTCGAGCGTGAGCGAGAGCACCTCCGCGTAGCTGCGGTACGCCTCGGCCTGCACCTCCGGCTCGAGCCGGTGGTAGCGAGCAAGTAGCTCGGGAGCACGCTCGGCCCCGAACAGGTTCTCGAGCACGCCGCCGATACCGCCGTTCCAGTCGATCAGCGTGCCGTAGCAGTCGAAGGTCGCCCAGCGAGACACCGCTCAGCGCTCCCCGTCGAAGTAGTCGATGTTCGCCGACTCGCGGTTCAGCATCCGCACGCGGGCGCCGTCGGTGCGCAGGAAGCCGCCGTACGCGCCGACCTTGTCGCTGTCCGGATACACGCAGATCTCCGGATCGGAGACGGTCGAGAGCAATAGGACCCGCGCTGGCTCTTCACCGGCGGCGGAGACGTGGTGGGCGCCTTGAGGACCGGTCGGGAAGGCCAGCACGCCTCCGCGCGAGACGGTGCGATCTCCGTCCGGCGTCCGTACGGTCGCCGTCCCCTCGAGGACGATCAGCCATTCCTCCTCGCCGAAATGCCAGTGGTAGGGGCAGACGCGCGACCCGGGCTCCAGCAGATAGACGGTGCCGCCGATCTTCTCCGCGCCGAGGGTGGGACCGAGCCGGCGCTCCCGACCGCGGTACCCCTCCCGCTCCTCTTCGTCGGTCCAGTCGTCGTCGAACAGATTCACGTCGGCCATCCTGCGATTGAATCAGAGACGTGGCGCTCTCGATTCGCACACTAGAGGCGGCCGACTGGCCGGCGGTCGCCGCCATCTACGGCGAAGGAATTGCGACGCGGCTCGCGACGTTCGAGACCGAGGTGCCGCAATGGAAGGACTGGGACGCCGACCATCTGGACGCGCATCGGCTCGTCGCGGAGCTCGACGGGGAGATCGTCGGCTGGGTCGCCCTCACTCCCTACTCGCGCCGTGAGGCCTACGGCGGCGTCGCCGACGAGAGCGTCTACGTCGCGGAACGGGCGCGGGGCCGCGGAGTCGGGCGCGCGCTGCTCGAAGCCGCGATCGGGAGCGCCCGCGCAGGCGGCCTTTGGACGCTGCAGGCGGGGATCTTCCCGGAGAACGAGCCGAGCCTCGCGCTCCATCGCTCGCTCGGCTTCCGCGAGGTGGGTGTTCGCGAGCGGATCGGGCAACTCGATGGGGCGTGGCGCAACGTCGTCCTGCTCGAGCTCAGGCTCTAGCCTCGTAACAGACTGTTACTAGGAGCGTCGTGCCCGGGGCAGCCCTTTCGCCACCCGCGCCGAGACCGCCGAGCCAAGTAACAGACTGTTACTTGGCGTCGAGGGCGTGCACCCAGAGCGTGATCCCAAGCGGCTCGAACGGGACCCGCTCGTGCAGCCGGAAGCCGAGCTTCTCCATCACGCGACGCGAGGCGGCGTTCTCCTCGATGCAAATGCTGACGAGCCGCTGAGCGCCGAGCACTCCAAAGCCGTACTCAACGCAGGCGGCACCACCCTCGGTCGCCAAGCCGAGGCCCGCGTGGGCGGGGTCGATCAGCCAGCCGAGCTCAGGGTCGGCGGGCCACGCACGATGGTAGGAGAGGCCGATCCGGCCGACGAGCTCGCCGGTCGAGAGCAGCTCGGCAGCCCAGGACCCAAAGTCGTGCTCGTCCCAGTGCCGACGGTAGCGATCGAGCGCCGCCGCGGATTCCTCGCGCGTCATCGGCCCCCGAGCCATGTGGCGCATCACGACCGGATCGGCGTTCCAGCGCGCGACGGCATCGAGATCCTCATCGCGCCAGAGACGAAGTCGCAACCGCGCAGTTTGGAGCTCCATTACTCCGCGTGCTTGCGGAAGACCACGCAGGCGTTGTGCCCGCCGAAGCCGAACGAGTTCGAGACACCCACGGTGATCTCCGATTTCCGGGCCGCGTTCGGGATGTAGTCGAGATCGCACGCCGGATCCTCGACCTCGTAATTGATCGTCGGCGGTAGAACGCCGCGCTGCGTCGCGAGAACGGTGAAAATCGCCTCGATCGCCCCAGCAGCGCCGAGGCAGTGGCCCGTCGCACCCTTCGTCGACGAGACCGGGATCTTGTAAGCGTTCGCCTCCCCGACCGCGAGCTTGATCACGCGCGTCTCGGACGCGTCGCCGAGCGGCGTCGAGGTGCCGTGCGCGTTGATGTAGCCGATCTCGGACGGGTCGATTCCCGCGTCACCAAAAGCCATCTGCATCGCACGCGCGGGGTTCGTACCGGAAGGGTCAGGCTCGGTGATGTGGTTCGCGTCCGACGAGACGCCGTAGCCGATCAGCTCGGCGTAGACCTTCGCCCCGCGGGCGCGCGCGTGCTCGAGCTCCTCCAGAACGACCACGCCGCCGGCCTCGCCCATGACGAATCCGTCGCGGCCGGCGTCAAACGGTCGTGAGGCCCCCTTCGGGTCCGCGTTTCGCCGCGAGAGGGCGCGCATGGCGCCGAAGCCGGCGATGCCGACGCGTGTGATCCCCGCCTCGGTGCCGCCGCAGAACATCGCGTCGGCGCGGCCGAGCCGGATCGCGTCGGCGCCGTCGCCGATGGCCATGTTCGAGGCCGCGCACGCCGTGCACTGCGAGGAAAGCGGGCCCTGCGTGCCGAGCTCCATCGAGACCCAACCGGCGCCCATGTTTGGGATGATCGCGGTGATCGAGAACGGGTTGACCCGGTCCGGGCCGCGGTCGATCAGCGTCTGGTAGCAGTCCTGGAAGGCGCCGAGCCCGCCGATCCCGGTCGCGATCGCGGCGCCGATCCGATCCGGCTCCTTCGCGATCTCGATCCCGGAGTCGGCCTCGGCTTGCCGGGCGGCGGCGAGCACCATCTGCGCGAAGCGATCCATGCGCCGCGCCTGCTTGTGCTCGATCCACGTCGTCGGCTCGAACTCCTTCAGTTCGCAGGCGAAGTGGACGGGAAACTCGCTGGCATCGAACTGCTGGATCTCGCCCGCGCCGGACTCCCCTGCGATCAGGCTCACCCACGAGGTTTCCACGTCGTTCCCGAGCGGCGAAACCATCCCGAGCCCGGTTACGACTACACGCCGTCTTCCGTTCTGTTCTGTCACGGTGACTCGACTGGTGACAGACGGCGAGACTCTGGGGTTCGCAAAGCGAGCCAGGCTAGGACGCAGGGAGCGGCCAGGCCAGAAGGCCTGGACGCGACTGAGGACGACGCAAGGCGAAGTCTTTGCGGACGCCAGAGGTCGGTGTATGTCGCCAGTCGAGTCACTACATCCCCAGTCCGCCGTCAACGAGCAGCACCTCGCCCGTGATGAACGAGGCCGCGTCCGAGCAGAGGAAGCGTACCGCTCCGGCGATGTCCTCCGGTTCGCCCAGGCGGCCTAGCGGCGTATTGGTGAGCATCACCTCGGTGGCCTCCTCGGGCAGGACGTCGGTGAGCTGCGTCTTGACGTAGCCGGGCGCGACGACGTTCGCGCGCACGTTGCGAGAGCCGAGCTCCCGAGCCAGCGACTTCGTGAAGCCGATGATCCCGGCCTTCGACGCCGCGTAGTTGGTCTGGCCCCAGTTTCCGTGCACGCCGACGATCGAGGAGATGTTGACGATCGAGCCTGCACGCTTCTTCATCATCGGCCGCGTGACGGCGCGGCACGTGTAGAAGACGGAGGAGAGATTGGTGTCGAGGACCGTGCGCCAGTCGTCGTCGGACATCCGCGCGAGCAGTCCGTCACGCGTGAGACCTGCGTTGTTGACGAGGATGTCGAGGTCGCCCGCCTCCTCGACAAGCCGGCGCGCATCGGACGCGCTCGAGACGTCCGCCTGGATCGCCCGGCCCCCGAGCTCCGCCGCGAGGGCCTCCGCCTCCTCCTGCCCGGAGCGATAGCCGACGACGACGCTCGCGCCGGCCGCGGCGAGCTCGATGACGATTGCCCTGCCGATCCCGCGGGATGCCCCGGTGACGAGCGCTGTCCTCCCCTCGAGCGAGGCGAAGTCAGGCAAGCGTTTCCTCCAGCTCGCGCAGCTCCTGCATGTTGCTGACGGAGACGGTGCGCACGCTCCTGTCGATCCTCTTCAGTAAACCGCTGAGCACGTTGCCGGGGCCGACCTCGACGAACGTGGTCACGCCCTTGCCGACGAGCTCGCGGGCCGCCTGCGTGAACCTGACCGGCGCTGTCAGCTGGTCGATCAAGAGCTCGCGGTAGCGGCCCGCGTCCTCGAGCTTCGCCGTCACCGTCGACATGAACGCCGTCCGCGGGTCGGCGAAGTGGATCCGCTCGACAGCGGGCCGGAGCCTGTCGGCGGCCCGCGCGACGAGCGGCGAGTGGAATGCGCCCGAGACGCGCAACCGAACGGCACGCCGCGCACCTTCCTTCTCCGCCTCGGCGCAGCACTCGCCGACCGCGTCGTCCTCCCCCGAAACGACGATCTGGCCCGGGCAGTTGTAGTTCGCAGGCCACACGTTCGAGATCTTGCGACAGAGCCCCTCGACGACCTCGTCGGCGAGCCCGAGAATCGCGGCCATCGAGCCCGGGCGAGCCTCGGCCGCCTCGGCCATCGCGATCCCGCGTTCGCGCACGAGCCCGATTGCATCGGCAGCACCGATCGACTCGGCGGCGCCGAGCGCGGCGAACTCGCCGACCGAGTGCCCGACAACGAAGTCGGGCGCGATCCCGCGCGCCCGGATCGCCTCGTTGATCGCGAGGCTCGTCGCGACGAGCGCCGGCTGCTGCAGCTTCGTGTCGAGGAGGTCCTCGACCGGGCCGTGGAAGCAAATCTGCCTGAGGTCGAGTCCGGACGCCTCGCTGCCGGCCTCGTACACGGCCATCGCCTCCGGTACGCCCTCAGCGATGTCGCGACCCATCCCGGCCTCGTATGAGCCCTGGCCCGGGAACATAAAGGCGATCTTGCTCACGCGGCTCTCCTTCCGTTCGTCCACTCGATCAGGGCCGAGCCCCACGTGAGGCCCGCCCCCATTCCTGTCATCAACACCAATTCTCCCTCGTGCAGCCGCCCGTCCGCAGCCGCATCGGCGAGCGCAAGCGGAATCGAGCCGGACGACGTGTTGCCGTACCGGTCGACGTTGACGACGACCTTCGCCTCAGGGATACCTAGCTTGCCCGAGGCGTAGTCGATGATCCGCTTGTTCGCCTGGTGCGGGACGTAGACGTCGACATCGTCGACGGTCTTTCCGCACTCGGCCAGCACCTTCTGCGCCGAGCTGACCATCACGCGCGTTGCGAACTTGAACACCTCGCGGCCGTTCATCTTCACGAGCTTGTCCGCGTCTTCGAAGTGGCGTGAGCCGCTGCCCGGCAGCCAGAGGTTCTCGCCGCCGCCGCCGTCCGCACCCAGCTCGAAGCCGAGGAAGCCGCCCTCCTCGACCCGCTCGACCACGACCGCGCCCGCCCCGTCCCCGAAGAGGACGAGCGTGGAGCGGTCGGTCCAGTCGAGGATCTTGGAGAGCACGTCGCCGCCGATCACAAGCGCCCGCTTCGAAAGCCCCGACGAGACCATGCCGTACGCCTGGGCGAGCGCGTACATGAACCCGGTGCACCCGGCAAGCAGATCGTAAGCCGCTGCATCAGGCATGCCGAGCGAGTCCGCGAGCAGTGCGGAGGTCGTCGGGAACATCATGTCCGGCGTCACGGTCGCGACAACGATCAGGTCGATCGAGGCCGCCTCGACGCCGGCGTCGGCGAGAGCCGCGAGCGCGGCCGGCTCGGCGATGTCGGTGAGCGCCTGCTCCTTAGTTGCGAAGCGGCGCTCGCGGATCCCGGTTCGCTCGACGATCCACTCGTCCGTCGTGTCGACGAACTGCTCGAGATCCTTGTTTGTAAAGACGCGATCGGGGACGTTGACCCCGAGGCCCGTGATCCCGATCCGTGCGCCATTGGCCGACCCGATCACGACGACCGGTCCACTGCGAACGTCAGGATGCCGCGCACGGCGAGCTCGCCGTCGACGGTTGCGCGCGCCTTCCCACGCCCGATCGGACCCCGCACGGTCTCGAGGTCGCACTCGAGCCTCAGCCGGTCGCCCGGGCGCACGACGCGCTTGAAGCGGACGCCGTCGATGCCCGCGAAGAGCGCGATCCGGCCGCGATTCTCCTCCTCGCTGAGCACGGCCACCGCGCCCGCCTGCGCAAGCGCCTCGATCATCTTCACGCCGGGCATGATCGGGTTACCGGGGAAGTGACCTGCGCAATCCGCGTCGGTGACGAGCTTGGTGGCGACGACACGCTTGTTCGGCACCAGCTCGATCACTTCGTCGAGCAGGAGGAACGGATCGCGGTGAGGTAGGATCGCCTCGATCTCGGCCTTTCTCAGTGGAAGCTTCACGCCGAGAGCCGCTCCCGAAGACCGTTGCGGCCGCGGTGTGCGTAGCACTTGGCCGTTCCGATGGGCATCCCCTCCGCGCCCGCTATCTCCTCGAAGCTGAAGTCGAAGGCGTCTTTGAGCACAACCACCTTCGCCTGTGCCGGTGCGATCTGGGCAAGACAGGCGCCAAGCTCCGCACGGAGCTCGGACACCTCGACGGCCAGAGCCGGATCTCCGTCGCGCGCCTCGCGCCGGTCTTCCTCGAGCGGGTCGCAGCGCCGGGCCAGCTGCCGCTGCGCTACGTCCCGGCACGCGTTCACCGTCAGGCGGTGCAACCAGGTCGAGAACGACGACTCGCCGCGGAACTGAGCGAGCTTCACGCACAGCTTCGCGAGCGCGTCCTGGGCAGCGTCGCGCGCGTCCTCCCGGTCGCGCAACAGGTGGTGCGCGAGCCGTTCCACCCTCGGCGCGTGCCGCTCGCACAGCGCGTCGAGTGCGCGCGCGTCGCCGTCCTTTGCTCTCTTCACCAAGATCGGGTCGCTCAACCGCTCGTGAACGAGCGGCGAGTCGGGCCGCAGGTCCTGCCCGATTGGACGCGATCGAAGGCGGGGCGGTTGCACCCGCAGCAGTGTAGAGCGGGGCGGGGAGCTAGCGCTTGGACGCGGGACTGCTCATGTTCCCGGCCGCGTCCCAGGCCACCGCACGCACGATGCCGCGCTTCGGCGCGTTCGACACGCGTGCCTCTCCCGACGCGAGCGCCTCGTGCACCAGGCTGCGCGTGCCGAAGCGGAGGGTCAGGCGGGCCGGCTCGCTCACCCAGAGCCTGAGCGGGAACCGCTGCACGATCTTGATCCTCGGCCGGCGCGTGTCGGCCGTGAACGCCACGGCGACCGTCGACGTCGTCACTGCGTCCGTCGCCTCGACCACCGCATCGTAGGTGCCGTCGAGAAGCCGGCCGGCGCGCTTGGCGCCGTCCCATTCGACTTGCCGGACGCCCGTGTCGAGCGGACCCATGAAAGGGGTTGCGACCCACTTCCCCTGCTTGAGGATCCGCAACCGTACCTCGGCGGGCCCGGTGAGCTCGAAGCGGAAGGCGATCCGGTCGGCGCGGCCGTCCGCGTTGGGAGAGAAGGCGAGCCGCGCGGCGCGAACTCCGGCGAGCGTCCGGCTAACGGCGAGCTGGGTCGTGGCCATCGCCTGGCGGCCGCCCGTCGCGCTCGCGGACAGCTCGATGTGAAAGATCCCGTCCGGCAGCACGGCCGGGTCGAAACGCAGCGCGTGCTCACCCGGCCGCTTCCAGGTCTTGTCGGCGATCGTCGCCACCTCGGCACCGAAATCGTCCCGCACCTTCACGGTGACATTGGCGGCGGAGGTCAACGTGTAGGTGATCGTCGTTTCGTCGGCGATGTCGTCCTCGTTCGGCGAGACCGTCTCGGGGTCGGCTGCGAGGCCCGCCACCGAGAGAGCGGTCTCGCCGCCGCCGAGCGCGCCGAGCGCCGGCAGCACGCTCTCCTCCGAGCTGATCGCATAGAAGTAACTGCCTGGCGGGAGCAGGGTCGCATCCCACGTCCAGTCCACGCTCGGTCCCAGGCCGGCAGACGATCCGACCGGGATGCCGGCCGCATCGTAGACCTTGATCGTCCATGGCAGGGCCGCCGACAGCCGGGCCTTGAAGCGAACCGTGCCCGGGACCGCGCCGGTTACGAGCGGCGAGTACAGCTTCGGCAGCCCGCGCCGCGAAGCGTCGCCGGCAAGCTCCGTGAGCAGGTTGTAGAGCGCGTTCCCAGGGCAGTCGGTGAAACCGGTGTCGCGGTGACCGGAAACGGCGCGGAGGAAGACGGGTAGGCCGGCCGCGAAGCGGGCGTTGCCCCCGGAGACGAACGAGAGCGTGGTCGCCGGATCGACGTGAGCGAGGTCGAGCCGCCACGCGAGCAGGGTTGCGAGGGCGTCGCGCGCCTTCGGCGCAACGGCCAGCGATCCGTATTCGCCGAGCAGCGCGACGCCGACCGACCCGGTGTTGAACCCCTCGGCGTGGGCGCCGACCACGTTCCGCTCGACGCCGCCGTAACGGCCCTCGAACACCTGGCCGAAGCGGTCGACGAGAAAGTTGTAGCCGATGTCCTTCCAGCCGTTCCCCTGCACGTGGTAGAGCTGGATCGCCTTCACGATCGCCGGGGATTGCGCCGCCGTGTAGCCGTTCGCGCCGGCGGTGTGGTGCACGAGCGCGAGCCGCAGGGCGGGAGCGTACGAGGGAGCGCCGCGCCGGATCGTCTCGTCCGCATTCCAGCCACTCCGCGGGACGAACGCGGGCGCGCCGGTCTTCTGAAGCGTGCGGGCGGGGACGCCCGGGCTCGGACTCCAGACAAAGAACGCGCGTAGCTTGGTCACGTTGCCGCGGAGGCGGTACTCGATCCGGTCGGACGGGCCGACCCACCACGGGTTTCCAAGCCGCCACGGGGCTGCCCTCGCGCGCTCGTCGGTCGCCGCGTCCGGCTGGTCCTCCGCCTCCGGCGCCGCTGCCTCCCAAGCACTCCAGCGACCGGTGAGCGCACGCGTGCGGAACCGCACCGAACCGGGCCCGCGCCAGTGCAGCCCGACCAGGTTGAAGCGTGCGAGCGGCTTGCTCGACGCGAGCGAACGCTCGCTGCCGAGCGGAACGCTTCGGGAGACGATGGTCGCGTCCTCCGCCAGAGCGGCGGCCGGGAACGCAAGCGCGAGCAGGAGTGAGAGCCGGAGAATTCTCATGCGGCAGCCACCTGACGGTGGCAGCCGCACCCTTCGTCCGCAAGGGAAGAGCCCCTGCATTGATAGAATCCTTACGAGTTTGGCGCGGGGCGCACTCCTTTTGTTTGTTGCGCTCGCTTCGGTTCTGGCGCTGGCGGCGCCGGCCACGGCGGGTCCCTCTACCCGTGTCCTCGTCGCCGAGTTCGAGAACGACGTCAACCCGGTCACGCAGGACTATCTGCTCGACGCAATCGAGGAGGCGGAGAAGGGCGGGTACGCGGCGGTCGTGATCGAGATGGACACGCCTGGCGGGCTCGGCTCCTCGATGCGCGCGATCGTCAAGGCGATCCTGGCAGCAAAGGTGCCGGTCGTCGTCTACGTGGCTCCGCCCGGCGCGAGCGCCGACTCCGCCGGGGCCGTGATCGGCATGGCCGCCGACGTGCTCGCGATGGCGCCGCAGACGAACATCGGCTCCTCGACCCCGATCTCGGTCGGAGGCGAGGACATCTCGAAGGACCTGCGCCGCAAGGTCGTCAACGACGCGGCCGCCTACATCGGCGAGCTTGC
>Ga0183260_10000718_pt1 | contig 28179 bp, 29 predicted proteins | sample AntDrymUQ4972206_2_FD_129768 | JGI IMG/M metagenome (GOLD analysis project Ga0183260, IMG submission 129768) | Polar desert sand microbial communities from Dry Valleys, Antarctica - metaG UQ497 (22.06) (version 2) (version 2) | ecosystem: Environmental > Terrestrial > Soil > Desert | place... | reverse complement strand
TCGTCAAGGTCGTAGAGATGACGCCCGAAATCCCGCCTGCCCCGCCGTTACCGCCAAAACTCCCGCTTCTCGCGGCGTCGCCGCGGGTTGCGACCGTGCCGAAGAGGAACGCCGACACAAGCGCGAACAACGTCAATAGAGCCCACTTCGAATAAGCCACGAAGTCCCCCCTTTTTATGCTCAATTCGGTTGGCCGTCTCTGAAACGCCTCCCGGCTGTTGTCAGGCGGACGCGACCGTCTATGGCGCTCTGCCTCCTCCGCGCGCAGGAGCCTAACACTCCATAGCGGCATTTGCAACGAAGTGGGCTGACTCATTGGCGCTTCTCGGTGGCATCGCTCGGTCTCTCGCGTACGTGCCCCTCCCCAGGGCCGCGGGCCGAGCAACTGACGCGCGTGAAGATGGCGATGGAGCCGCCTCGACCCGCACCCCATGAGTTCGTGCGGCGTACTTGACACGCCTGGACGGCTTGATCAAGTTGTTTCGCGTAGCCAAGCGGTGCGAAAAGGCGCATACGGGATTCGAACCCGTGCCGCCGCCGTGAGAGGGCGGTATCCACCCCCTCGTTTGCAGGGCTTTTCCGATCACCCCTGCCGGTGTGGGCCAATCCTGGGCCAATCAGACGCCCCGAGCGCGCCGCCAGGCGCTCAGCGTGTCGCCTGCGCGGGCGACCTCATCGGGGAGCGCGTGCCCGTAGCGGCGCAGCACGAGCCCGGCGTCCGAGTGTCCGAGCAGCCACCGCATGGGCCGAGAGCCCGGCCGCGAGGGCGTGCGTCGCGAAGGCGTGACGGCAGTCGTGCGGGCGCGGTAGCGGCGCCGCGATCCCTGCTCGCAGCGCCGCGCGCTTGAAGGCGCGATAGGCCGGGACGGGCGAGAGCGCCACGCCGCCGGGGTGCGCGAAGACGAGCGCGCCGTCCGTAGGGCGCCCGCTTGCCATGCGGTGCCGGAGCATGCGAGCGGTGTCCTCCGGTGGCAGCGGCACGTCCCGACGGCTCGCGCGCGACTTCGGCACGAGCACCGGGAAGGCGCCGTCCGCGCCTCGCACGCGATCGAGGCTGCGCCGCACGCGCACGGTGCCGCCCTCGAGGTCGAGGCCGTCCGGCCCCCACACGAGCGCGAGCGCCTCTCCGAGCCGGAGGCCGGTTCCGAGCAGGAGCGCCACGAGCGGGGCGGCGAAGCTGCGCCCGAGCCGGGCGTCGTCGGCCTCGGCCTGCGAGACGATGGCCGCGCACTCCTCCGGGGTCAGGATGCGCGCGGCCTTCTCTCCCTCGGCGCTCGTGGGCACGCGCACGCCCGAGCAGGGGTTCGCCTGGAGCTCGCCGTAGCGCTCGGCGACGCGGAGCGCGACGCGGAGTGCCGTCAGCGCCTTACGGGCGTGCTCGGGCGTGCGCTCGGCCGCGAGGCCGTCCACGAGCCGCTGACGTCGCCGCCGGAAAGCGTGGCGATCGGCACGGCGCCGATGCGCGGCAGGACGAGGCAGCGCAATGCTTCCTCATACTTGCGGGCGGTGCTCGGCTTGAAGGGGCGCCCGTCGCGGCTGCGGATCGTGCCGTCGAGCATGCCGCGGCAGAGGCGCCGTGCGGCCTCCTCCACGGTCGCTGCGCGCCCCGGCGGCTCCGGCGCGGGTGCGGTCGGCCGCGGGCTCGCCGGGGCCTCTGCGCGCCCCTCAGCGGCCGCGAGCGCCTGCGCGCGCCAGGCGAGCGCCTCCTCGAGCGTCCTGCAGGTCGCCGTCAGGGTCGCGCCGCTCCTGCGCACGCGGACGCGGTAGCGCGTGCGGCCGTCCGCGTCTGATCGTTCGCTGATCCCGGGATGCTGCAGGGGCTAACCTCCCCCTGTCGGCCCGGCTGCCGCTCTCCTTGCCGATAGAGGCGGCCGGGCTGGCTTCGCCCGCGCCAGCGGCGGGCGTGCCGCGACTATAGCCCTCCGGGGTCAGTCCTCCTACCCGTGTTCCTTCACGGCCGTGAGACTCACGCCGAAGCGCTCGGCCACCGTGGCGTAGCTCCGCTGCCAATCGAGCTCGACGTAGAACGCGAACGCGGCCTCCCAGTCGATCTGCGGCCGCCGTCGCCCGCGCCCACAGTCTCGCATGAGCGGCCGGCGGAGCGGGCTCGCGCGCGCGGCGTTTGGCTGAGCAGGGGTGCTCGCTTCCGCCAGCCGGGCGCGACACCGCGTCGATCGCAAACGAAAACCTTACAGCTCGACCCACGTTTGGACTAAACCGCTCGAGGACCTTGGCCGAATTCCTTCGTGAGGCTGCGAAACACGTCCTGCAGCCGTATGCTTCACGACAGAAGGGGTCTGATCCATGACGCAGCTTCCGCTGCTCGCAGAGCTGGACGTCGACGGCGCGATCCGGGAGTCCGCCGAGCAGGTCGACGACTCGACGCGCGCCGGCTTTCTCCGCAAGGCCGGCGTCGGGATTGGCGCGGTCGCCGCCGGGAGTGCCTTCGCCGGGGCAATTCCCGCGATCGCCCGGGGACAGGCAATTCCCGCCAGCGACATCTCCATCCTGAACTTCGCCCTGACGCTCGAGTACCTCGAGGCCGAGTTCTACGCCCTCGCCGTCAAGAACGGCAAGCTCACGGGCGAGACCCGGCGCTTCGCCACCGTGGTCGCGCAGCACGAGGCGGTTCACGTGGCGTTCCTGAAGAAGGTGCTCGGCGCGCGGGCGGTGGCGCGCCCCAAGTTCGACTTCAAGGGCACAACCGACGTGCAGGCGACGTTCCAGGCGACGGCGCAGACGCTCGAGGACACCGGCGTCCACGCCTACCTGGGCCAGGTCGCGAACATCAAGACGAAGCCGGTACTGATCGGCGCAGGTCGCATCCTGCCGGTCGAGGCGCGGCATGCCGCCTGGATCCGCGACATTCGCTTCAGCGGTGGCACCACGCCGCCCACGACGCCGGCTCCGGGCAGCTTCGAGGATCCGTTCACGCGGGCGAGGGTGCTGTCCATCGTCCAGTCGACCGGCTTTATCGTCGGCTAATCCCGTCGCTGCTAAGGGGGCGGCCCACCAGCCGCCCCCTTAGCAGCTGACCCCTGTGGCCCGTACTTGAGGCTGAAGACGGCGCCGCGCAGCGATCTCCCAATCTTCACATCGAGCCAACCTGAGCGCGTCGCCGTCGACTTCGATGGGGCTCTGGACGGTCGAGCCGCTCGACTTGAGAGCGCGCTGGCGTGTGTTAATCCTGTGTCAATCGCGCCCCAATATGCCCCGTTCTGCCCCTTCGTGAGCCGACGGGGCAACTGACATTGAAGAACGCAAGCCCTGGCGATATGCGGGGCTTTCGTGCAAGGCGCATACGGGATTCGAACCCGTGCCGCCGCCGTGAGAGGGCGGTGTCCTAGGCCTCTAGACGAATGCGCCGAAGGACGGGCAGTGTAGCGTCAGCCCCGCCCGCCTCGCAGCGCCCGCGGGCGTGCCTGCGTGCCGACCTGGCGCAGGATGGCATCAAGAAGATGGAACGACGCGAGGACGTGGTCGCGCGCCAGCGAGCGGGCCCCGGCGGCGCTGCCCGCCGAGAGCGCCTGAATGATCGCGCGGTGCTGCCGATCGTTCGCCTCGTACAGATCGTCGATCTCGGCGTCGCCGGGCGACCACACCGCAGGCCCGGAGAAGGTGCGGCGCGCGCTCTTCGCCATCCGCTCGACGAGCGGCGACTGCGCGACCCGGTAGATGACGTCGTGGAAGGCGTGGTTGGCGCGTACCCAGTCGGACGTGAGACCCCGCCGGTCGTCACCTGGACGGCGGCGGCGGAGGTCGTGCGTGAGGAGGCAGAAGCGCTCCTCCACCCGCTCGAGCTGGGCCAGATCCTCCCCGGTGATGCGCGCCGCGGCCAGCTCGGTGGCGAGGCTCTCGAGCTCGGCCCGCACGAGGAAGGCCTCGTAGAGCTCGTCGCGCGAGACCGTGCGCACGCGCACGCCGCGGTTCGGCACGAACGAGACGAGACCGAGCGCAGCCAGCCGGCGCAGCGCCTCGCGCACGGGCGTCCGACTGACGCCGAAGCGATCGGAGAGCTGCTCCTGGCGAAGCACGGTTCCCGGCAGGATCTCGCCCGAGACGATCCCCTCCTCGAGCACGAGCGCGATGTCGTCGGCCTTCGTGCCGAGGCCGGCCTCCGCGAGCTCAGCCAAGGCGCTCGTAGGCGGGCAACGTCAGGAACTCGACGAACTCCTCGGCAAGCGCGACCTGCCGGAAGAGCTCGGCCGCCTCCTCGTAGCGTCCGGCCGCGAAACCCTCCTCGCCGACCCCGGCGCGGATGCGCTCGAGCTCCTCCCCCATCACCCCCTGCACGTGCTCGGACGTGAAGCGGCCACGCCGCACCCACTGCCACACCTGCGAGCGCGAGATCTCGGCGGTGGCAGCGTCCTCCATCAGGTTGTTGATCGCGGCGGCGCCGTTCCCGCGCAGCCACGAGGCGAGATACTCGATGCCGACGCCCACGTTGAGGCGTAGGCCGTCCTCGGTGATGGTGCCGCCCGGGACCGTGAAGTCGACGAGCCGGCTCCCGTCGACGGTAACGTCGTCGCGCTGCCGGTCGATCTGGTTCGGCCGCTCGCCGAGCACGCCGTCGAAGACCTCGCGTGCGACCGGTACGAGGTCGGGATGCGCCACCCAGGTGCCGTCGAAGCCGTCGTTCGCCTCGCGCACCTTGTCCTCGCGCACGCGCGCGAGCGCCGTCGCGTTGACCTCGGGGTCGCGCCGCGACGGGATGAACGCCGCCATACCGCCGATTGCGTGCGCGCCGCGCCGGTGGCACGTCCGTACGAGCAACTCGGTGTAGGCGCGCATAAAGGGCACGGTCATCGTCACCTGCACGCGATCGGGCAGGGGCTCGGCCGCCTGGTTGCGGAAGCGCTTGATCGCGCTGAAGATGTAGTCCCAGCGGCCCGCGTTCAGGCCCGCGGAGTAGTCGCGGAGCTCCCAGAGGATCTCCTCCATCTCATAGGCGGCGAGGATCGTCTCGATCAGCACCGTCGCGCGGATGGAGCCGTGCGGCAGCCCGACCTCCCGCTCGGCCAGCTCGAAGGCCTGCCGCCAGAGCCGCGCCTCGAGGTGGCTCTCGAGCTTCGGCAGGTAGAAGAAGGGGCCTGACCCGCGGTCGAGCGACTCCTGCCCGTTGTGGAAGACCGCAAGGCCGAAGTCGAAGAGCCCGGCCGAGACCGGCTGCCCGTCGACCTCGACGTGGCGCTCGGACAGGTGCCAGCCACGCGGGCGCACCATCAGCGTCGCTACCTCGTCGTTCAGCGTGTAGCACTTCTGCGGCGTCTCGAGCTCGATCGTCCCGCGGACGGCGTCGGCGAGGTTGACCTGTCCCTGCAGGACGTTGTCCCAGGTGGGTGAGTTGGCGTCCTCGAAGTCCGCCATGAAGACCTTCGCGCCCGAGTTGAGCGCGTTGATCATCATCTTGCGCTCGACGGGGCCCGTGATCTCGACCCGGCGATCCTCGAGCGCCGGAGGCGCGGGAGCGACCTGCCACGAGCCCTCACGCACCTCGCGCGTCTCCGGCAGGAAGTCGGGCTTCACCCCCGCGTCGAGCTCGGCCTGACGGGCGGCGCGACGCGCGAGCAGCTCCTCGCGCGCCGATCCGAGCTCCCGCTGGAGCGTTGCCACGAGCGCGAGGGCCGGCGACGAGAGGACGGTGTCGTCTCCCGCCGTCAGCACCTGGACGCCGCTCGGGGGAGCGTCGAGGCTCGTCACCGTGCGGGTGTCGCGCCCTCGAACTGCGCCTCCTCGGTGGAGCCCTTGAGCGCGAGCGTCGAGCTCTGCCCGCCCGTGACGGCCTCGAGCACGGCGTCGAAGTAGCCCGCGCCGACCTCGCGCTGATGGCGGGTGGCGGTGTAGCCCCCGCGCTCGAGCTCGAACTCGCGCTCCTGCAGCCGGACGTAGGCGGTCATGCCCTCCGTCCGGTAGGCGGTCGCCAACTCGAACATCGACGCGTTGAGGGCGTGGAAGCCGGCCAGCGTGATGAACTGGAACCGGTAGCCGAGCGCGCCGAGCTCGCGCTGGAAGCCCGCGATCTCCGCATCCCCGAGCGACGCGCGCCAGTTGAACGACGGCGAGCAGTTGTACGCCAGCAGCTTGCCCGGGAAGCGGGCGTGGATCGCCTCGGAGAAGGCAGCCGCCTCCTCGAGATCGGGCGTCGAGGTCTCGAACCAGAGCAGATCCGCGTAGGGCGCGTAGGCGAGGGAGCGCGCGATCGGCGCCTCGATGCCCGGGCGGACGCGGTGGAAGCCCTCCGGGGTGCGCTCGCCGGTCACGAACTCGCGGTCGACCGGGTCGATGTCGCTCGTCAGGAGCGTCGCGCTGTGCGCATCGGTGCGCGCCAGAAGCACGGTCGGCACGCCGGCGACGTCGGCCGCCAGCCGGGCGGCGGCGAGGGTGCGCACGAACTGGCTCGTGGGGACGAGCACCTTGCCTCCGAGGTGCCCGCACTTCTTCTCTGCGGCGAGTTGATCCTCGAAGTGGACGCCTGCTGCGCCGGCCTCGATCATCGAGCGCATGAGCTCGTATGCGTTCAGCGCGCCGCCGAAGCCGGCCTCGGCGTCGGCCAGGATCGGTACGAGCCAGTCAATATCGGTATCGCCCTCGGACACCGCGATCTGGTCGGCGCGGAGCAGGGCGTTGTTGATGCGGCGGACGACTGCCGGCACGCTGTTCGCCGGGTAGAGGCTCTGGTCGGGGTAGGTGTGGCCCGCGAGGTTCGCGTCGGCCGCCACCTGCCAGCCGGAGAGGTAGATCGACTTCAGCCCTGCGCGCGCCATCTGCACGGCCTGGCCGCCGGTCATGGCGCCGAGCGAGGCGACGTAGTCCTCCTCCTGGAGCGAGCGCCAGAGCTTCTGGGCTCCCAGGCGCGCGAGCGTGTGCTCGACGACCACCGAGCCCTGCAGGCGCACGACGTCCTCCGCCGAGTACGGGCGCTCGATGCCCTCCCAGCGCTCGTCGCTTCCCCACGCTGCGGTCAGCTGGGCCGCCGTTTCCCCCTGTGCCTTCGTACCGTTCGTCGTCGCGCTCAAGGTCCTCCCCTTCCATGTCGGATCCGAGAACGGACTCTAGCGCGGATCCACGAGGATTTGGGCGCGTCCTGGATCCAATAAGGGGTCTGGTCCGTTACGAAACTGTGACGAGCTCCGCGCGGAGAGGCGCAGTGTCGAGCGGCTCGTAGCCGAGCCGGGCTGCCACTTCCTCACTCGCCGGGCGCGTGCCCTCGCGGAAGAGCGCGCGCAGGCGCTCGCCCGTCTCGGGCCGGCGCCACCAGTCCTCGCCCACCTCGCGCAGGAGGAACGAGCGCAGCTGCGCCGCCCGGATCCAGGCGCGCAGGTAGTCGGCCGAGTAGAAGCCGGAGTCCATGTCGGCGAGGTAGTTCTCGGGCGGGTAGCGGATGCCCGTCGCCGCCGTCAGGCGCTCCGAGTAGCCGGCGGGCGTACCGCCGTCCTCCTCGAGGCGCGACCAGAACTCGAGCTCGAAGCCCAGCTTCGCCGTATAGCGGCGGAAGAGCAGCGCCTCCAGGAAGGTCGTCGCCTCGGCATTCTCCGCCGCCTCCTCGTCGGAGAGCACGAAGTGCTCGGCGTGCCAGCCCGGCTCGCGCATGATCGCCTCGAGGATGTACGAGTAGATCTCCGTCAGCGCATGGTCGCGCGACAGCATGCGGTAGGTGTAGGGGAGATCGGGATCGCAGCCGGCGTAGTGGAGCGCGTGACCCGCCTCGTGCAGGAACGCCCCGTAGTCGTGCAGCCCTCCCTGCGCACGCGTGATCAAATGCACCCGCGTGGGGGCATCCGAGGCGATCACGCACGCGCGCGGTGACTTCTGCGGGCGATCCTCGAGATCGAGGCGGATGTGCGGGTCATCCGCGATCGCAAAGCCGAGCTGCGCGAGCGTGGCCAGACAGACCTCGACCGAGCGCTCCTTGGTGTAGAGCGCATCGAGCGGCGAGAGCCGGCGCAGGTAGCTCACATGGCTCGAGCTCGGCTCCTCGTCGCGCTCGTCACCGAGCAACCGGTCGAGCCAGCGCCCGCGCAGGAGACCCCACCCCTCGTCGAGGGCCGTGCTGGTCTCGACGAGCACCCGCTCGAGCCCGTAGAGCGAGATGCCCTTCTCGCCCTCGTTGCGGCGCACCGCGTCCGGCTCGCCCGAAAGCTCGGCCTCGAGCCGGTTGTGCTCGACGAGCAGCCCCCGGCGCTCGTCGTTGAACGCGGCCGAAGCCTCGCGGTGCAGGCGGCCGAGCTCCTCGCGATCGCCATAGCGCTCGAGCACGGCGAGCCGCGCCTGCGCCGAGCGGAGCGGCAGCCTTTCCCCGCGCCAGGGGACGCGCGCCGCCAGGATGGCGTTCTCGAGCCGATCGTCCCGCTCGGCGAGCTCGGCGGTGACGAGGCCCCCCTCGCAGGACTTGCGCAGCCGGTAGAGGCGCTCGCGCTCGTCGTCCGTGGCAGCGGCATCCTCGGCCTCGTGCAGCGCGGCGAGCTGCTCACGGCTGAAGAGATCGCGGTAGCGCGCAACGATGGCAGCCTGCTCGGAGATCTCCTTCTCCCCCACCACGACCTCCCGCTCCTCCTCCGAGCTCTCGAGCACGTAGCGCTGGAGCCGGGCCTCGTACTCGAGCGGCTCGCAGGCGCTCATGCAGCCCCTGCCGCATCGAGTCGAGCCAGGGCGCGCTCCTTGCCCACGAGCTCGAGGCTCTCGAAGAGCCCCGGCGAGATCTTCGAGCCCGTGACGGCGAGGCGTATGGGTGCGAAGGTCTCCCGCGCCTTCAGGCCGAGCTGCTCGGACAGGCTTCGCAGGGCCGCCTCGATCCGCTCGGCGGTGAAGGGCTCGACCTCCGCAAGCGCCTGCCGCGCCGGTCCGAGCACCTGCCGGCCCCCGTCGAGGAGCGCCGGGTCGGGTTCCACCTCCTCGAACAGGAAGCGCGCAAAGTCGGGAAACTCGCCCAGCTTCGCGATCTTCTCCTGCACGAGCGGCGCTGCTTGCCGCACGAGCCTCTCGTCCCACGTGAAGCCCCGCTCGCGCAGGTAGCGGACTAGCTCGTCCGCGTAGGCGTCGGGCACGAGGGCACGCAGGTAGAGGCCGTTCATCCAGTCGAGCTTGGCGTAGTCGAAGGTGGCGGGGCTCGCGCCGACACGCTCCAGCGAGAAGCGCTCGACGAGCTCCTCGCGCGACATGATCGTGGTGCGGTCGTCGTAGCTCCAGCCCAGCAGGGTCAGGTGGTTGAGGAGCGCGGCGGCGAGGTAGCCGTCGGCGCGGAACTCCTCCACCGTGACGGCACCGTGGCGCTTCGAGAGCTTGCGGCCGTCGTCGCCGTTGACGTTCGGGACGTGTCCGTAGACGGGCCGGTCGGCACCCAGCGCCTCGAGGATGTGCAGCTGCTTGGGCGTGTTCGAGATGTGATCCGGCCCGCGCACGACGTGCGTGATGCCGTCGAGCGCGTCCTCGACGGGCGAGGCGAAGTTGTAGGTGGGGCGCCCGTCCGAGCGCAGGATGACGACGTCCTCGATCTCGACGCTCGGCACCTCGATGCGGCCGAGCACGAGATCGTCCCACGCGGTCACGCCCTCGTCGGGCATGCGGAAGCGGATCGCGCCCTCGTCCTCGTAGGCCGTGCCCTCCGCGACGAGCCGCTGTGCCTCGGCGACGCAGTGCTCCTGACGGTCGAGCTGGTAGGTGACGGGCCCATCCCAGTCGAGCCCCAGCCAGCGCAGCGACTCCTGGATCTGCTCGACGGCCGCGGCGACCTCGCGGCTCGTGTCGGTGTTCTCGATGCGCAGGCGGAACTCGCCGCCCTCGTGCCGCGCCAGCAGCCAGTTGAAGAGCGCCGTGCGCACGTTGCCGATGTGGAGGAAGCCCGTCGGGCTCGGTGCAAAGCGGACGCGCATCGACACGGGACTATCGTAGAGCCCGTGCTCGCCGGTGCCCACGTCTCGAGCGCGGGCGGCATCCACACCGCCATCGACCGCGTGGAGGCGATCGGCGCCGAGGCCGTCCAGGTGTTCACACAGAGCCCGCGCATGTGGCGCCCGACGAACCACGACCCGGCCACCTTCGCCCGCTTCCGTGAGCGACGCGCCGAGGCGGGCGTCCGCTCGGTGCTCTGCCACGCGCTCTACCTCGTTAACCTGGCCAGTCCGCAGGACGACCTCTACGAGAAGTCCGTCGCCGCCATCGCGAACACCCTGGAGGTGGCGACGGCTATCGAGGCGGATGCTGTCGTCTTCCATGTCGGCTCGCACCTCGGGGCGGGGCTCGACGAAGGCATCGAGCGCGTCGCCGCTGCTCTGGCGCTCCTGCTCGAGCGGACGAGCGAGACGACGTGGCTCCTGATCGAGAACACGGCCGGCGCCGGTGCGACGATCGGCCGCTCGGTGGAGGAGCTAGCGCTCCTCGTCGAGCGCCTCGACCGGCACCCGCGCCTCGGCGTCTGTCTCGACTCCTGTCACCTCTACGCCTCCGGCTACGACGTCACCGATCGCAAGGCTCTCGACCGCCTGCTCGACGAGGTCGACGCGGAGATCGGCCTCGACCGCCTGCGGGCCGTGCACGTGAACGACTCCAAGGCGCCGCTCGGCTCGAACCGCGACCGGCACGACAACGTCGGCGAGGGTCTCATGGGAGAGGGCCTCGGAGTCTTCCTCGGGCACCCTGCGCTCCAGGGCCTCCCCGCCGTGCTGGAGGTGCCGGGGCAGGACGGCCACGGGCCCGGCGTCGACGAGGTGCGGAACCTGCGCGAGCTGCACGCCCGCTGGGCGCCCTGAGCCGTGCGCGTCGCGGCGCTCTACGACATCCACGGCAACCTGCCCGCACTCGAGGCGGTGCTGGCGGAGGTGGCGCGCCTCGCTCCCGACGCGATCGTCGTCGGCGGAGACGTGGCAGCAGGCCCCTTCCCCTGCGAGACGCTCGACCGGCTGCGCGCCCTCTCGGTCGAGGTTCGGTTCGTGCGAGGCAACGCCGACCGCGAGCTCGCGGGGGCGCTCCCCGCCGCCGACCCGTGGGTGCTCGAGCAGCTCGACGACGCCGACCGAGCGTTCCTCGGCTCGTTCGAGCCGAGGGTGGTGCTCGACGTCGAGGGACTCGGCGCGACGCTCTTCTGCCACGGCTCGCCGCGGAGCGACGAGGAGATCCTCACACGCGCTACGAGCGAGGAGCGTCTGGCCCGCGTGCTCGCGGACGTTCCCCAGCGCGTCGTCGTCTGCGGCCACACGCACGTCCAGTTCGACCGCCCCGCCGCGGGCCTGCGAGTCGTGAACGCGGGGAGCGTCGGCATGCCCTACGAGAGCGGCCCCGGCGCGTACTGGGCGCTGCTCGGGCCGGGCTTGGAGCTGCGACGCACTCTCTACGATCTCGAGGGGGCGGCGGAGGCGATCCGGGCGAGCTCGTGGCCGGGCGCCGACGCCTTCGTACGCGAGAACCTGCTGGTGATCCCGACGGCAGATGAGGCCACCGCCTACTTCGAGGGCCTCGCTCTCGAGCGCGACCAGCTCGAGCCCCCCGGGTAAACTTGCAGCTTCTTAGACGTCTCCCCGCGGATCAATCGTCGCAGCACCGTTCAGCGCGCGAGCAGGGCGCCCCACACCTGCGGCCCGGCGACGCCGTCGAAGTCGAGCCCGTTCAGCTCCTGGAAGATGCGGACGGTTCGCTCGAGCGCTTCGTCGTAGCGCCCGTCGACGCGAAACGGCGGCAGCTCGAGCCAGGGCCGCGCTCCGAACCAGCGCGCGAGCCAGCGCTCGAGCTCCCGCACGGCCGGCCCCGTGGATCCCACGCGCAGCACCGGCCGCGCGTCGGGCCCCGGCCGCTCCCGGCGCCGCAGCCAGACACGCACGCGCTCGAGGCGGCGCATGACGTCGGCGCCGTAGTCGACGCCCGTCGTCTCGGCGTCCGAGTCGCCGCGCTCGGAGAGCCCTATCCAGGCACCTCCCACTCCCGCGTTGTAGGCAGAGAGCGCAAACTTGAGCCGCCGCCTGCCCACAAGGCCGCGCCGGGCGCCCTCGTCCAGGTTCGCCCGCAGGAGCCCCGCTGCGTAGCGAGCGCCTGCGGCCGCTGAGGGCACGGCACCGGGCGCGAGCGCCCCCTGCCGGCGGAGCCAGTCCCCGTGAAAGCGATCGTCGATCTGGAAGACGCCACGCCCGTGACCGTGATCGCCCACGATGTTCCTGCAGCCGCTCTCCCGCGAGGCGACCGCGAGGAGCAGTCCCCGGGACAGGCGCGCGCCCTGCTCGGCCGCAATACACACCGCGACCAGGCCGTTCCGGCGCGCCCCCTCCAGATCGGCATCGACCCGCGGAACCCCCTGCTCGATCCGAGAAACCAAGCGACCTCCACCCCTCCTGGATCCGGCCGCAGTACGGATCCTGCTGAAACCTTTGTACAGCAACGGGAGCGCCCTGGCTAGTGCTCGTTCCGGAACTCCCTTGCCACTCTGGGGAGTCCCAGGCGTGATCTGACGACTACACAAGGGTGAGACATGCTGCCCCCGGAGAGAGCGTGCGCGTCCGCGGACGCCTACGTATTCGGGGTCAGCTGCGCGAAGACGCGGAAGGTCGGCCGCCCGACGGGCAACTCCCAGAACTCGGGGTTGACGCAGCCGAGCTCGTCCGTGCGTCCGCGATAGCAGCTCTCAACCTCGGTGCGGCACATCGGCAGCGTCTTGCGCCTCGCCTTGATGGCTCCGAAGCCCTCGCTCTTCGCCTCGGCGGCGCGGAGCAGGTCGAGATCGATCTCGACGCCGTAGACCTTCTGCATGCACCCGATGTAGGTGTGGCCGTGATCGTCGAAGGCGTACAGGAAAGGGCACGCCCGCGCGACGCAGGCGGACGGGTAGACGACCTTGTCGCAGTGCACCTCGCAGCGCCGGCACTCGACCTCGTCCTGAGGCCGCAGCGGCAGCTCTCTCGTCGCTCCGGGTCTCGGCTGAGTGTCCTCCATGTAGCGATTGTGCGGGAGGCGGCGCGCGCTGCGCAAGACTTGACATTCCGCCGCGCGAGGAGTAAGCCCTTCGTCGTACGCTTCGGCCCTCCGCGCAGGCGGGCACGCGCTGTCGGCGCAGAGGCAGCCCGACGGGTGAGGGATCGATGGTCGATCGAATTTTCCGATCGACCATCTAGGGTAGGCACCGTGGCGCGCAAGATCCTCTGGGCCTCCCTTGCGCTGGCGCCGTTCACCATCCTCCTGCACTACCTCGTCGGGCCGGACGAGATGCTCGAGTTCATCCTCGCCGCGGCCGCGCTCATCCCGCTCGCCTGGCTGATCGGCGAGGCGACCGAGCACGCGGCCCACCACACGGGGCCCGGAATCGGCGGCTTCCTCAACGCCACCTTTGGCAACGCGCCGGAGCTGATCATCGCGCTCTTCGCCGTCGCCGACATGAAGTTCGAGGTCGTGCGCGGCTCCCTCTCGGGCAGCGTGGTCGGGAACCTCCTGCTCGTGCTCGGCTTCTCGCTGCTCTTCGGCGGACGGGGGGCGCTCGACCGGCAGTCGAGCTTCGTCTCGCTCGGCCTCGTGGCCGTGGCGGTGCTGCTCTTCCTGATCCCCGCGATACCTGCCTTCGACGGCGATCCCGAGCGCCGCTCGATCGCGGAGCTCTCGATCCCGCCGGCGGTCGTACTCCTCGTCATCTACCTCGCCGTCACGTTCGTGTCCCTGCGGCGCCACCGGCTGCTGCACGTCGCCGACCCTGCCGGGCTTCGGGGCTGGTCGCTGAGGACGTCGCTGCTGGTGCTCCTGGTGGCGACGGTCGTCACCGCGCTGATCGCGGAGATCCTCGTCGGCTCGATCGACACCTTCGCCGAGAGCGCGAACCTGAGCGAGTTCTTCATCGCCGCCGTGATCGTGGCCATCGTGGGCAACGCCGCCGAGCACGGCGGCGCCGTCGTCGTCGCCACCCGGGGGAACATCAAGCTGGCCGCCGAGATCGCACTCGCCTCGAGCGCGCAGGTGGCTGTCTTCCTCATTCCGGCGGTAGCGCTCCTCGCCTGGTTGATCGAGCCGCTCGCGCTCTCCTTCCGGCCGGTCGAGCTCATCGTCCTCGGCGTCTCGGTCGTGACGACGGCGCTGCTCCTGGCGCAAGGGCAGTCGAGTCGCAGCCGCGGTGTCGTGCTGATCGCCCTCTACGTCGCCGTGGCGGCCGCGTTCTTCCTCGCCGGCGACCGCTGAGGTTCTCGTACGGTTAACCGTATTGACGCTGGTGCAGGCAGTTCGTACCGTTGCCTCAACCACCCCCATCGGAGGACGTCCATGAGTGAGACCGCAACGGCCATCGAGCCGCTGAGCACCACACCCGGCGCCGTTGTCGCGGCGCACGAGATCGCCCGTCGCTACGGCTCGGGCGAGACCGCCGTCGACGCGCTACTCAACGTCTCCCTCGAGGTCGAGCAGGGCGCGCTGACGGCGATCATGGGCCCGTCAGGATCGGGCAAGTCGACGCTCATGCACATCCTGGCGGCACTCGACAAGCCGACCTCGGGCTACGTCGAGATCGCCGGCACCCGGCTCGGCACGCTGAGCGACACGGAGGTGACGAAACTCCGCCGCAAGCACATCGGCTTCGTCTTCCAGTTCTTCAACCTCCTGCCGATGCTGAGCGCGCAGGAGAACATCGTGCTGCCGCTCTCGATCGCCGGCCGCAAGCCGGACCCGGGCTTCTTCGACGACCTGATCGGCAAGGTCGGGCTCGGCGACCGGTTGAGTCACCGCCCGTCCGAGCTCTCGGGCGGCCAGCAGCAGCGCGTCGCCATTGCGCGCGCGCTCGTCTCGCAGCCGACCGTCGTCTTCGCCGACGAGCCGACCGGCAACCTCGACTCGCGCACGGGCGGCGAGATCCTGGAGCTCCTGCAGAACTCGGTGCGGGACTACGGGCAGACGCTCGTCATGGTCACGCACGAGGCGCGCGCAGCCGCGATTGCCAACCGGGTGCTCTTCCTCAGGGACGGCGAGATCGTGAAGGACATGGGCAGCTCGACCCAGGCCGAGGTGCTCACCGCGATGGACGAGCTGGCCGCCCCATGATCGGCGTTGCCCTCAGGGGCCTCGCCGGCCGCAAGCTCCGGGCGGCGCTGACCGCGATCGCGATCGTGCTCGGCGTCGCGATGATCAGCGGCACCTACATCCTCACCGACACGATCGACAAGGCCTTCACCAGCATCTTCGTCGAGTCGTACGCCGGCACGGACGCGGTCGTCAGCGGGCTCGGCCCCGAGATCAGCTTCCAGGGCGACTCGAGTGAGAAGCCATCCGTTCCCGCCTCGCTGCTCGCTCAGGTCAGGGACGTCGAAGGCGTCGAGGCGGCAACCGGGATCGTCAGCGACGAGTCGGCGATCAAGCTGTTGACCAAAGAGGGCAAGGCGGTCGAGACAAACGGCGCCCCGACGCTGAGCTTCGGCATCGATCCCGCGGAGTCGTCGTTCAATCCGCTGACACTGCGCGAAGGCCGCTGGGCGCGCGGGCGCAACGAAGTCGTGATCGACCTCGGCACCGCCGACGATCAGGGGTACGAGGTCGGCGATGCGATCGGCGTCTCGTCGCTGCGGCCCGTGGAGCAGTTCACGGTCGTCGGCCTGGCGCAGTTCGGCGGTGTCGAGTCGCTCGGCAGCGCAGCCTTTGCAGTCTTCAGCATCCCCACGGCGCAGCGGCTGCTCGACAAGGAGGGGCAGTTCGACGCGATCCAGGCGTCGGCCGCAAGCGGCGTCGAGCCCGCGCAACTCGTGCGGGATCTGGACGAGGCTCTTCCCGCCTCGGTGGCGGTCACATCGGGCAACGAGCAGGCCCAGGACGACGCGGCGGAGGTGTCGGAGTTCACGACGTTCATCCGCTATTTCCTGCTCGCCTTCGCCGGCATCGCGCTCTTCGTCGGCGCCTTCGTCATCTTCAACACGCTCTCGATCACCGTGGCCCAGCGCGCACGGGAGTTCGCCACGCTGCGCACGCTCGGCGCCTCCCGTCGGCAGGTGCTCGCCTCGGTGATGCTCGAGGCGCTCGTGATCGGCGTCCTGTCGTCGGTGATCGGCCTCTTTCTCGGGCTCGGCCTGGCGAAGGGGCTGAACGCGCTCTTCAAGGCACTCGAGCTGGACTTGCCGACCACGGCCACCGTCTTCGCGACGCGGACCGTGGTGGTCTCGCTGCTGATCGGTATCGTCGTAACGCTGCTCGCGGGCCTCTTCCCTGCCATCAGGGCGACCCGCGTGCCGCCGATCGCGGCCGTGCGCGAAGGCGCGGTGCTACCGCGCTCGCGCTTCTCGGCCTTCACGCCCGTGATTGCCCTTGCCATGATCGTGCTCTCGCTCGCCCTGCTCGGCTATGCGATGTTCGGCGACGATGTTTCGACCAGCAACCGTCTGCTCTCGATCGCAGCCGGCGTGCTCACGCTCTTCACGGGCGTCGCGATGATCTCGTCGAAGCTCGTCGGCCCGCTGGCCGCCGTCGTCGGCTGGCCCGCGAAGCGGGTCGGCGGCGCTGCCGGCAAGCTCGCGCACGGGAACTCGGTACGGAACCCCGGCCGCACCGCCTCGACCGCGGCGGCGCTGATGATCGGCCTCGCCCTCGTGACGTTCGTCGCCGTTCTCGCCGACGGCATGCGAGCCTCGAACCGGGAGGCGATCGAGGATCAGATCGCCGCCGACTACATCGTCACCTCCCAGGACGGCTATACGCCTTTCGTCGCCGGCGCGGGCGATGCCGTCGCGCGCTCCGAGGCCGCGGCGGTGACGACGAGCGTCCGCTCGGAGCTCGGCAAGGTCGCCGGCTCCAGCAAGTACGTCACCGGCATCGAGCCGGGGCGCATCACGGAGGGCTACACCTTCGACTGGGTCGAGGGCTCGAACGCGGTGCTCGCGACCCTCGCCGGCAACGACGCCGTCATTGACAAGGACTTCGCCGACGACAAGAAGCTCACGGTCGGCAGTCGCTTCCCGCTGCTGACGACGACGAACAAGCGGCTCCAGCTGACGGTGAAGGGCATCTACAAGCCGCCCCCCTTCTACCCGCTGCTCGGCAGCGTCAGCATCACGCAGTCGACGTTCGACAGCGTCTACGACCGTCCTCGCAACCAGTACACCTTCGTCAACGTCGATGGAGAGCCGACGGCTGAAGCCAAGCGGTCGCTCCAGGTCGCTGCCGCCGGCTTCCCCGACGCGAAGGTGCAGACGCGGACGGAGTGGATCGACAAGGAGGACAAGGAGTTCGCGCAGTTCCTGCTGCTGCTCTACGTCCTGCTCGCGCTGTCGGTGATCGTCAGCCTCTTCGGCATGGTCAACACGCTCGTGCTCAGCGTCTTCGAGCGCACGCGTGAGCTCGGGATGCTGCGGGCGGTCGGGATGACCCGGCGGCAGGTGCGGCGGATGGTGCGGCAGGAGAGCGTGATCACCGCATTGATCGGGGCCGCGCTCGGGCTGCCGCTCGGCATCTTCCTCGCCGCGCTCGTGACGCGGGCGCTGTCTCAGTTCGACATCCGCTTCTCGATCCCCATTCTGCTGCTGGTGATCTTCACGGTGATCGCGATCATCGCCGGCATCGTGGCGGCGATCCTGCCCGCGAGGCGGGCGGCGCGCCTGAACGTCCTGAACGCGCTGCAATACGAGTAACCACGTGGGGGGAAACGTGCCGTTTCCCCCCACGAGCCCCCCTTCGCTGCAGAATGCTGGTCCTGAGCAGCGGCTTGGCCTCCCGCCCGGACAAGCCGGGCTCCGGCCACGAAACACGCTCTCTGAAGAACGGCCCTTCCAGCCACGTCCAAAGCGTGCCTGCCACCGGGCTACCGCGCGGCGGTCGGCCTCTAGCTGCCTCTGATCTCTGCACGCAGGACACGCAATCTGCGATTGCGCGTCAACCGCGATAGTGCAACAACAAGGCGGGGTCAGGTCTCCAAATCGAACACCTCAGGCGCCGGTGCCGAACACCTCCGGCTCGCGCGCGAACGGGTACGTCGCCCAGTAGAGGCGGACGACTGCTCCGGTCTCGTCGCGCACTACGCGCAGGAGCTCGCCCTGCTCGCGGCCCGAGACGGTGCGGAAGCGATCCGGCCCCTCGGGCTCGAAGACCGACGGAGCGAGCTTTTTCGGCGCGTCGGCGAGCCGCGCCTCGAGCTTGCCATCGCGCACCCCGAACACGAACTCTGCGCCCTCCGACCACCACCGGCCGAGCAGCGGGGCGAGCTCACTCGGCACGGGCGCGCCAGGCCGCCATGCCTCCGGAACGGGCGGCTCGAGCTCGAGCGAGCGCTCGGCCAGCCGCAGGGCGAGCTCCTCGGGATGGAAGCCTGCGCTCGTGTTCGTCAGCACCGCGGCACCGGCCCGCTCCTTCGCGCTGAAGACGAGCGCGGCGAGGTGGCCCGGCATCCCGCCGGTGTGACCGGCGTAGACGCGCCCGCCCCGCCGGTAGAGCGCGAGCCCGAGGCCCCAAGCGAGCGTCCAGCTTACGGCGTCGTGCATCGCCTGGAGCTCGCGCATCTGCTCCGCCGCCCGCGGCGCCAGCACGGCCGGGTCGGGATCGGACAGGAACATGCCCCACCGGAGCAGGTCGCCCGTGGTGCTCCAGAGCTGCCCGGCCGAGGCGATGGCGCCCAACTCCACGTGCTGCTCGCGCACGACCGTGTCGGAGTACGGCTCCACGAAGTACCCCTGCGCCACGGGGTCCACGGGGTCGAACGTCGTCCGCTCGAGGTCCACGGGCCCGAGCAGCCGCTCCTCGAGGTAGCGGCGGTACGGCAGCCCGGACGTGCGCTCGACCACTTCCCCGAGGAGGGCGAAGGCGAGATTCGAGTAGTGCCAGCGCTGGCCCGGCGCCAGCACCTGCTCGGACTCGCCCAGGCTCGCGAGGAGCTGCTCCCGGTCGGGCAGCTCCAGGGTCTCCCAGATCTCGCCGGCCGGCTCGCGCTGGAGGCCGGAGAGGTGCGACAGGAGCCGGCGCAACGACGCCTGCCCGTGCGGAGCCTCGGGGAGATGCCTTCCGATGGGGTCGTCGAGGTCGAGCCGGCCGCTATCGCGCAGCTGCATGACCGCCGCCGCCGTGAAGGTCTTCGTGATCGACCCGACGCGGTACTGCGTGTCGGGCGTCGCCCCGCGCTCGCCCTCGGCGTCGGCCAGTCCGATCGCCTCGCTCCAGGCGACGTGCCCGTCCCGCAGGACGGCCGCGCTCACGCTCGGGATCCGGCTCTCCGCCTGCTCCACCGCCACGAGGCGGCGGAGCTCCGCCGCCGTGCCCTCAGACGCGGGCAAGGAGCCCGAGCGCGCGAGGGATCGCCTCGAGCGCCGTATCGATGTCGCCGTCGGAGACATCGAGGTGCGTGACGGCGCGGAGCACGGTCGGGTGCACGGTCGTCGAGAGGCCGGCACCTTCGGCCCGTAGCCGCTCGAGCGCTTCCCCTCGCTCGAGTCCGAGCGGCGCGACGTCGACCTGCACGAAGTTCGTCTCCACCTGCTCGAGATCCACGGGCACGCCGGCTGCGTGGAGACCCACCGCCAGGCGGCGCGCCCGCGCGTGATCCTCCACCAGCCGCTCGACGTGGTGGTCGAGCGCGTACACCCCGGCTGCCGCGACGATCCCGGCCTGGCGCATGGCGCCGCCGAAGAGATGCTTGTTGCGCCTGGCCTTCACCATCGCATCGGCCGAGCCCGCGAGGAGCGCGCCGAGGGGGCAGCCGAGCCCCTTGGAGAGGCACAGCGTGACCGTGTCGAAGAGCCGGCCGGTCTCGGCGGCCGGGACGCCGGTGGCGGCTGCGGCGTTCAGGAGGCGCGCGCCGTCGAGGTGCAGGCGCAGGTCGAGCTCGCGGCAGGTCGCGGCCATCACCTCGAGCTCGTCCTGCGGCCAGACACGCCCTCCCGAGCTGTTGTGGGAGCTCTCGACCGAGACGATGCGCGTCGGCGAGTAGTGGACGGCGGTGCGGTCGCGGTAGGAGAGGCGCACCTGCTCGGGCGAGAAGCGCCCGCCGACGCTCGGCAGCCCGCGCGTGACGAGGCCGGAGTGGACGGCCGCGCCGCCGAGCTCCGAGAGGAGGAGGTGCGAGTTCTCCTCGGCGAGCAGCTCGTCGCCCGGCTCGGTCTGGATGCGCAGGGCAATCTGGTTCGCCATCGTGGCGGTCGGCAGATACACGGCCGCCTCCTGCCCGAGCAGCTCGGCGCCGCGGCGCTCGAGCTCGGCGACGGTCGGATCCTCGCGCTTCTGCTCGTCGCCGACGACGGCCTCGGCGATGGCGCGACGCATTGCCGGAGTCGGCCGCGTGGCCGTATCGGAGCGGAGATCGATCACCGCAGCCATTCTGCCGAAGGCTCGCCGCTACCGTGGGGGCGTGAACCTCGAGCGGCTCACCGACGTTCTCGCCGAGCGCGGCGAGCCCGCCTACCGCGGCGAGCAGATCTGGCAGTGGGTCGCTCGCGGCGCCGACGGCTACGACGCGATGACGAACCTGCCCGCCTCGCTACGGGCCGAGCTAGTCGAGGAGGTGCCGTTCTCGACGCTCACGCTCGAGACGGAGTCGCACGCGCGCGACGGCACGGTCAAGGCGCTCTTCCGGACGCGTGACGGTCACGCGGTCGAGGCAGTCCTGATGCGCTACCGCGACGGGCGGCGCTCCCTCTGCGTCTCGTCCCAGTCCGGCTGCCCGCTCACGTGCACGTTCTGCGCGACGGGCCAGATGCAGTTCCGGCGGAACCTCACCGCCTCGGAGATCCTCGACCAGGCGCTCCACTTCCGGAGGCTCGAGGCTGTCGACCACTGCGCCTTCATGGGCATGGGCGAGCCCATGCTGAACCTCGACCACGTGCTCGCGGCAGCACGGCACCTCCCCGCTCTCGGCATCACCCCGCGACGCACGACCGTGTCCACGGTCGGCTGGCTGCCCGGGCTGCGCCGGTTCGTGGACGAGGTGGAGGAGCCGATCCGGCTCGCGCTCTCGCTGCACGCCCCCGACGAGGCGCTCCGCAGCCGGATCATGCCGGTGAACGACCGCTACGGGCTCGCGGAGGTGCTCGAGGAGTGCCGCCGCTACCACGGGCTGCGCGGACGTCAGGTCTTCGTCGAGTACGTGATGCTCGCCGGGATCAACGACGGCATCGAGCAGGCGCGCGCGCTCGCAGCGCTGCTCGACCGGCGGATCTTCAAGGTGAATCTCATTCCTTACAACCCGACTGGCGCCTTCGACGGCTCGTCGCGAGCCGCAATCGACGCGTTCAAGGCGGTTCTCGACCGGGCCCGGCTGCCGGCGACCGTGCGCCTGACGCGTGGACGCGACATCGAGGCTGCGTGCGGCCAGCTGGCCGGCGCGGCACCGGTCACGGCGTAAGGATGGGCAAGCTCTACGACACGATCGACGGGCGCCTCGAGGAGTGGATCGGCGACCAGCACCTCTTCTTCGTCGGCACCGCGCCGAGCGGCTCGGACGGGCACGTGAACGTCTCGCCGAAGGGTGGCATCGAGAGCTTCCGCGTCGTCGACCCCGTGACCGTCGCGTACCTCGACTTCGTGGGCAGCGGCGTCGAGACGATCGCCCACCTGCGCGACAACGGCCGCATCGTCGTCATGTTCTGCGCCTTCGACGGCTCGCCGCGGATCGTGCGACTGCACGGGAGGGGCTCGGTCGCCCTGCTCGGTGAGCCGGCGTTCGACGAGCTTTCCTCCAGGCTCGACTTCTCCGGTATCGACGCCGCCGCCGAGGGCACGCGCTCGATCGTCACCGTGGACGTCCAGCGGATCGCCGACTCGTGCGGCTACGGCGTGCCGCTGATGCGCTACGAGGGGCCGCGCTCCCAGCAGCTCGCGTGGATCCAGAGCCGCCTCGCCAAGCACGGACCGGACGGCGTGACGAAGTACGTGGACGAGAAGAACCGGACGAGCATCGACGCGCTGCCAGGCATTCAGGCCGGGCTCGCCCGCAATTAGGCGTCGCCGGCGAGGGCCTCGATCAGCTGCTCCTGAAGCCAGGTCAGGTACGCGTAGACGCCGATCTCCCGCTCGCGCGGATCGTTCGCAGCGATGCGGGCGAGGTCGAGCTCCTCGGTTACGCCGAGCCGCGTTCCAAACACGAGGCGCGCGTTGTTGAGAGCGGTGAGCCAGGCGTTCGCCTCGTCGGCATCGAGCGTCGTGCGGTCGGCCGTCCGCTCCACGGTCGCGAGTGCGCGCGCCCGTCCGTCGAGGAGCTCCTGACGGACGAGGAGCTGGTACTCCGCTGCACGCTCGGGATCGGCGTGCCCCGGAGGGAAGAGGCGGTGGAGATCGGGATCGTCGGGGTTGTCGTCGAGCAGGAACCGCACCTCCACGCAGACGGCCCGGAGGAGCTCGCGCTCTTGCTCCGGCAGCCGCAGGCGGACGGTTCCGCTCGCCCCTCGTGCGATCCGGCGCCGCGGGAACACCTCAATCCTGCTGCATGGTCGCCCACAGGCCGTACGCGTGCAGCCGCGCGACGTCGAGCTCGCTCTTCTCCTGCGTACCGCTCGACACGACCGCCTTGCCCTCCTGGTGCACCTGGAGCATGAGTTTCGTGGCCTTGGCGAGGCTGTAGCCGAAGAGCTTCTGGAAGACGAGCGTGACGTAGGACATGAGGTTGATCGGATCGTTCCAGACGAGCACGATCCACGGGCGGTCGAGATCCGCGTCGTCCTCGCCGCGCGGCTCCTCGATCTCCACCTCCGCGGGGGCGAGGGTCGTGCTCATAGACCCTTGAAGATCGGAAGGTGGCCGAGGGCGATGATCGCTTCGTCACGGGCTCGGTCACCCTCGGTGAAAACGGCCGCCTCGGCGGCGACCACGGCGTCGGCGCGCCCCATGAGCAGCCGCATGGCCTCCAGCGTGCTACCCGTCGAGACGACGTCGTCGACGAGGACGACCCTCCGGCCACGGGTGAGCGCTTGATTCGCCTCGTCGAGGTAGAGAGTCTGCGGAGTCCCCGTCGTGATGGAGAGCGTCTGTGCCGAGAGCGCGTTCCCCATGTACGGCTTGTACGTCTTGCGCAGTACGACCCACGGCAGGCCCGTCAGGGTGGCGAGCTGGAAGACGAGCGGCACGCTCTTCGTCTCCGCGGTGACGAGAACATCGGCGTCGACCTCTTCGAGCCTCCGGGCCAGCGCCGTGGCTGCGACCGTGATGATCTCGGTGTCGCCGAGCATGTTGAACACGGCGATACGGATGTTCGGCCCCACGGCAAACAGAGGCAGCTCGCGCCTGATCCCTTCAATCTCGATCGCGTAGGTCTCGCGCACACCTTCCATTCGGCTCGACCCCATGGTCGACTAGCGGGCGTCGCTCAGCCGCTGACCGAAGGCAATGTCGTAGCCGTCCGGGTCTTGGACGCCGAACTCGCGAAAACCGTGGGGCGCGTCATAGATCGTGTAGTCGATCTCAGCCCCTCGCTCCTGAACCTCGGCGCAGACGGCATCAACACCGTCCACGCGGATGTACGCGTTCGACATCTTGTCGACGATCTGCCAATGAGGAACGATCCGGTCGGGATCGTCGGCGGCCGCGAGCAGGATCGTCGCCACGTCGCGGTCGGCGGTGGCGAAGTTCGGCGGGTCGCCGAACACCTGGCACTGGAAGCCGAGCCGGTCTCGGTAGAAAGCCACCGCGCGACGCAGAGCCGCAACGAGCAGCACGGGCGAGATCCCCGTTAGCTTCGGCACGCGGAGATCGTACGTTTTCAGCAGACCGACACGCCAGAACGAGTCAACGGCTGCGGCCGCTCGCGCTGTAGCGCCGACCTCGCCGGCGAAACCGGCGCGCTGATAGAGACCGGCCGCACCCCCCTCGAGCGGCTGAAGCTCGACGTAGTTCGCGGAGTCGATGAGCGGGTTGCGAGGCCAGGCGAACGCCCGCTCGTAGAAGTCGAGCGAGCGAGATCGGCGACGGCCACGATGACGATGACCTGCACGTTGCGACTGTAAACGGGGCCGATGCTCGAGGCGACGCCGCCCCGCAGGGGGGCTTGCCGGGCTCAGGACTTCCGTGGTGGAAGCGGCTTCAGCGAGGGCGCCGGCCGGCCGCATCCCACTGCCGCCGCAGCCAGCCGCGCGCCTCGATCCGCTGCTCGAGCGCGTAGTCGAGACCGCCCGAGCGCTCGAGCAGGATCTCCTGGAGCAACCGGCGCTCGCCCTCCCCGAGCCGGCCCGCGAGGTCGGTCAACGCCTCGACGAAGGGCCGTTCCCCGCCCTCGAGGCGCGCGACCTCGGCGGCCAGCTCGTCCCGCGTCACGAACGAGCTCCCTACGCGCCCTTCTGCGCCTCGAGCGTCCGCGGCGGCTGGATGGGCTCCGCGCTCAGATCCGGGTGCTCCTCGAAGCCGTACTTCACGACGGCTCGCCGGGCCGCCTTCACCTCGTCCAGCCGTCCCACCGGACGGCCGTGCGGAGCCGACTTGAGCAGCTCGGGGCTCTCCCTCGCCTCGCGCGCGATCGCGAGCATCGCCTCGACGAAGGCGTCGAGCGTCTCCTTTGCCTCAGTCTCGGTCGGCTCGACCATGAGCGCCTCCGGGACGACGAGCGGAAAGTAGATCGTGGGCGGGTGGAAGCCGTAGTCCATCAGGCGCTTGGCGACGTCGAGCGCGGTGACGCCGTGCTCGCGCTTCAGCCGCCGCGCGCTCAGCACGAACTCGTGCATGCAGAGGCGGTCGTACGGCAGCTCGTACGCGTCGCGCAGGCGGGCGAGCAGGTAGTTCGCGTTCAGGACTGCCGTCTCCGACATCTCGCGCAGGCCGGGCCCGTACAGGCGGATGTAGGCGTACGCGCGCACGAAGACGCCGAAGGGCCCGCCGAAGCCCCGGACTCTCCCGATCGAGCGAGGCGCTCGTAGTGGAGGCGGTAGCGATCGCCGTCCCGGACCACCGTCGGCGCGGGCAGGAACGGCTCGAGCCGCTCGCGCACCGCGACGGGGCCGCCGCCCGGGCCGCCGCCGCCGTGCGGCTGCGAGAAGGTCTTGTGCAGGTTGTAGTGGACGATGTCGAAGCCCATGTCGCCCGGACGTGAGATGCCGCAGACGGCGTTCAGGTTCGCGCCGTCGTAGTAGAGCAGGGCGCCCGCCCCGTGGAAGATCTCCGCCACCTCGGCGATGTGCTCGTCGAAGAGGCCGAGCGTGGACGGGTTCGTGAGCATGAGCCCTGCGGTGCGGCCGTCGACCTTCGCGCGAAGATCCTCGAGGTCGAGGTTTCCCCGTGCGTCGGTGCCGACCCGTTGTAGCTTGTAGCCGGCCATCGTCACGCTCGCGGGGTTCGTGCCGTGCGCGGTGTCGGCGGTGATGACGGTGTCGCGTTCCTCGCCGCGGTCGCCGAAGTAGGCGCGCATGAGCATGAGTCCGGTCAGCTCTCCCTGCGAGCCGGCTGCGGGCTGGAGGGAGACGGCGTCGAGGCCGGCCACCTCGGCGAGGATCTCCTGAAGCCTCCACATGAGCTCGAGGGCGCCTTGAGCACCCTCATCCTCTTGATGAGGGTGAAGGTCGCGGAAGCCGGGCAGGCTGACGACGCGCTCGCCCACCCTTGGGTTGTGCTTCATCGTGCAGGAGCCGAGCGGGTAGAAACCTGTGTCGATACCGAACGTGCGCGTGGACAGCTCGGTGAAGTGACGCACTATCTCGGGCTCGGCCACCTCGGGCAGCCGGGGCGGATGGGCGCGCCGGAGCTCCTCGGGTACCTCCACCGCGGGCAGGTCGGGCCGCGGCAGCGACGAGGCGCGACGACCCGCCTGCGACTTCTCGTAGAGGAGCTTCACGCCCCGAGCACCTCGGCCAGCCGGTCGATGTCAGCCCGTGTGCGCCGTTCCGTCACCGCCACGAGCAGGGAGTCGTCGAGGCCCGGGTAGTCGCGCCCGAGCGCGTAGCCGGGGTGCACGCCCTGCGCGCGGGCTGCCCGGATCACATCTGGCCCGCTCCGTCCGACCCGGACCGCAAACTCCTTGAACGTTGCCCGTTCCGGAAACAGCAATGGCAGTCCCAGGCGCTCCTTCGCATAGGCGGCGAGGGCCATGCAGGTCTCCCCCAGCTCGCGCAGCCCCTGGGGGCCGAGCCAGCAGAGGTGCACGAGGCCTGCAAGTGCGAGCAGGGTCTGGTTCGTCGTCATGTTGGAGGTCGCCTTCTCGCGGCGGATGTGCTGCTCGCGCGTCTGCAGCGTGAGCACGTAGCCGCGCTCCCCGACTCCATCGGTCGTCTCGCCGATGATCCGGCCCGGCAGCCGGCGCGTGAGCTCCGACTTCGCGGCCAGGAAGCCGTAGTGGGGGCCGCCGTAGGACTGGTAGTTCCCCGCCCCCTGGCCCTCACCGATGGCGAGCGCGCAGCCGTAGTTCCCCGGCGCCTCGAGCACGCCGAGCGAGACGAGGTCGACGTGCGCGACCGGCAGGGCCTCGGCCTCCGCCGCTGCTGCGGCGAGCTCCGGCGCCGGCTCCAGGCAGCCGAAGAAGTTCGGCTGCTGGAAGATCACGCAGGCGGCGCCCTCGGCCGCCGCCCGCACCTCGTCGGGATCGGTCGTCCCGCCGCGGTGCGGCACCTCGACCACGTCGAGCCCGAAGCCCGGGGCGTAGGTCTTCACGACCTGGCGTACCTGGGGGTTCGTCGCCTCGGTGACGACGACCCGCTGCCGGCCGGTCACGTGCTTGGCGACGTAGCAGGCATCGGCGGCGACCGTGGCGCCGTCGTAGCCCGAAGCATTCGAGACGTCCATGCCGGTCAGCTCGCAGATCGCGGTCTGGTACTCGAAGATGGCCTGCAGGACGCCCTGGCTCAGCTCGGGCTGGTAGGGCGTGTAGGCAGTGAGGAACTCTCCTCGCTGGAGCACGGCGTCGACGACCGCAGGCACGTAGTGGTCGTAGATGCCGGCACCGAGGAACGAGAGCTCGGAGCCTGTGTGGGAGTTCCGCCCCGCGAGCTCCTCGAGGTGGGCGACGAGCTCGGGCTCCGAGAGCGCCGGCTCGAGGGCCAGCTCACGGTCGAGCCGCAGGCCCGCCGGGATGTCCGCGAAGAGCTCCTCGACCGAGTCGGCGCCGATGGTCGCGAGCATCGCCTTCCGATCGGCCTCCGTGACCGAGAGGAAGCTCACTGCTCGTCGATCAGCGCCCGGTAGCCGGCGGCGTCCATGAGCGCCTCGGCCTCGGCGGGATCACGCAGGCGGATGCGGATCAGCCAGCCCTCCCCGTAGGGGTCGTCGTTCACCGTCTCCGGCGCGTCCACCACCTTCGGGTTCACCTGGAGCACCTCACCCGAGAGCGGCGCGATCACCTCCGAGACGGCCTTGACCGACTCGACCTCGCCGTAGGAGGTGTCCCGCTCGATCGCGGCGCCCTCCTCCGGCGGCTCGTAGTGGACGAGCTCGCCGAGGGCGTCGACGGCGTGCCAGGTGATGCCGAGCGTCGCCTCGTCGCCGTCGATCCGGGCCCAGTCGTGCTCGGCGTGGTAGCGCAAGTCTTCGGGATAGCTCTCAGCGGCCGTCACCTCAGCGGGTCTCCTCTCGCGTGTAGATCGGCTTGCGGACGACACGGGCGCGACGTGCACGGCCGCGCAGGTCGATCTCCAGCTCGGTCTCGGGCTCGGCCAGGCCGGCGGGCACGTAGCCGAGGCCGATGCCGCGGTCGAGCATGGGCGAGTGCGAGCCGGAGGTGACCTCGCCGCCGCCCGCGATCGCCATGCCGGCCCTCGGGATCCCGCCCTCCGTCATCACGAACGCGACGAGGCGCCGAGCCGGCCCGGCTTCCTTCACGCGACGCAGCTCGGAGACCCCGGTGAAGTCCTTACCCAGGGCGCACACCCAGCCGAGCCCGGCCGAGATGGCGTCGGTGTCGGGGGAGATGTCGTTGCCGTGCAGCGGATAGCAGGCCTCGAGCCGCAGGGTGTCCCGCGCTCCGAGGCCGCAGGGCGTGACGCCGCGGGAGATGATCGCGTCCCAGAGCGGCACTGCGTCCTCGCTCATGGCGAGCAGCTCGACACCGCGCTCGCCCGTGTAGCCAGTGCGGTTGACCATGCACTCGATCCCGTCGAGCGTGCTCTCGTCGAAGGTGAACGGCTTGCCCTCGGGAAGGCCGAGCCGCTCGAGCGCCCGTGGGCCCTGCACCGCGAGCAGGGCGTAGTCGTCGGAGACGTCGCGCACGTCGGAACCGCGCACCTCCCGCTCGCGCAACCAGGCGACATCGCCCTCCCTCGTGGACGCGTTCACGACGAGCAGGTAGCGGCGGGACTCGAGCCGGTAGGCGATCAGGTCGTCGACGATGCCGCCGCGCTCGTTCGTCAGCAGCGTGTACTG
>Ga0183260_10000717_pt1 | contig 28188 bp, 26 predicted proteins | sample AntDrymUQ4972206_2_FD_129768 | JGI IMG/M metagenome (GOLD analysis project Ga0183260, IMG submission 129768) | Polar desert sand microbial communities from Dry Valleys, Antarctica - metaG UQ497 (22.06) (version 2) (version 2) | ecosystem: Environmental > Terrestrial > Soil > Desert | place... | reverse complement strand
GACATCGTTTAGGGCGTGGACTACCAGGGTATCTAATCCTGTTTGCTCCCCACGCTTTCGTACATGAGCGTCAGTCACATCCCAGGGGGCTGCCTTCGCCATCGGTGTTCCTCCACATATCTACGCATTTCACTGCTACACGTGGAATTCCACCCCCCTCTGACAAACTCTAGCCATGCAGTCACAAATGCAGTTCCCAGGTTAGGCCCGGGGATTTCACACCTGTCTTGCAAAGCCGCCTGCGTACGCTTTACGCCCAGTAATTCCGATTAACGCTTGCACCCTACGTATTACCGCGGCTGCTGGCACGTAGTTAGCCGGTGCTTATTCTGCAGGTACCGTCATTAACGCGAGATATTCGCTCGCGCCGTTTCGTTCCTGCCAAAAGCGGTTTACAACCCGAAGGCCTTCTTCCCGCACGCGGCATGGCTGGATCAGGCTTGCGCCCATTGTCCAAAATTCCCCACTGCTGCCTCCCGTAGGAGTCTGGGCCGTGTCTCAGTCCCAGTGTGGCTGGTCGTCCTCTCAGACCAGCTACTGATCGTCGCCTTGGTGGGCTTTTACCCCGCCAACTAGCTAATCAGACATCGGCCGCTCCGATAGCGCGAGGTTCTTGCGAATCCCCCGCTTTCACCCATAGGTCGTATGCGGTATTAGCTAATCTTTCGACTAGTTATCCCCCACTACTGGGCACGTTCCGATGCATTACTCACCCGTTCGCCACTCGCCACCAGGGTTGCCCCCGTGCTGCCGTTCGACTTGCATGTGTAAGGCATGCCGCCAGCGTTCAATCTGAGCCAGGATCAAACTCTTCAGTTCGATACTGTGTGCTTGATTACTCTCGCTGGAATCGAGAGGTTTCTTGCCGATGTTTCCATCAGCAAACTCTCTTTCCATTGCGTGAGCACTAATGCTTTGAGTTCAGCCAGGTCAATAGCCGTGAGACTTTTCGACCTGGTTGCGCCGTTCATTAAGCGCCCACACTTATCGGCTGTTTCATTTTTAAAGAACGAGCTGTACATCCATTGCGCGAACACCGGTCTTGCCGAGCGTTTTGCGAAGAAGACGCATCGGGAACCGACGCGTCTGGATTGATGTGCAGCGAGGGGCGAGAGTATGAGGCTCTACAGAAATGCTGTCAAGCCAGCCTCGGCAATAACACCGTAGGCACTCCTCAGAATTAACCCTCAGGTCGTCAGTTGGCGGTGGGTCCGAGGATTTCAAGCCCTTTGGTATCGGCGCTCTTGCCTCTCGGCCGCTACTCGACGTCGATAGCAGGCGCGCGTTTAGCGATGCTCGAAGCGCGGTGCGCGCCGCTCGACAAATGCGGCCATCCCTTCCTTCTGATCGGCGGTCGCGAACAGCGAATGAAACAACCTTCGTTCAAACAACACGCCTTCGCCGAGCGGGAGTTCATACGCGCGATTGACCGCTTCCTTAGCCATCATCACCGCGGGCAATGAGAATCCGGCGATTGTGGTCGCCAGTGCCAGAGTTTCTTCGAGCAATCGCTCTGCGGGTACTACGCGCGATACCAGGCCCGCGCGCTCCGCCTCTGCCGCATCCATCATCCGCGCCGATAACACCAAGTCCATCGCCTTGGCTTTGCCGACCGCGCGCGGCAGGCGCTGTGTACCGCCGGCGCCGGGAATAATGCCGAGCTTGATTTCAGGCTGACCGAACTTTGCGGATTCAGAAGCAATGATGATGTCGCACATCATTGCCAGTTCGCATCCGCCGCCGAGCGCAAAGCCACCTACGCCGGCGATTACCGGCTTCCGAACGCGCTTAAGCGCTTCCCAATTGCGCGTGATGAAGTCGGATTTGAAAACATCCATGTACGACCAAGCACTCATCGCACCGATGTCGGCACCCGCGGCAAACGCCTTTTCGCTACCCGTGATAACAATCGCGCCGATCGCTTCGTCTGCGTCGAACGCCAGCAGTGCTGCGCCAAGCTCGTCCATCAGCTTGTCGTTTAGCGCGTTGAGCGCCTTCGGCCGATTCAGCGTGATCAACCCGACCCGCGCGCGTGTTTCTACGACGATGTACTCAGTATCCATCGATATCTCCGAACCCGCGCTTCGAAAGAAGCAACGCTAGCTTCCTGACCGCGCAAGATAGTCAAGGATGGTGTCGGACGACAGCGCGCGCGAGTAGAAAAAGCCCTGCGCAAATTCACACCCGATGTCGCGCATGTATTCGACCTGCTCAATCGACTCGACACCCTCTGCGACGACTTTCAACTTGAAGTGACGCGCCACTGCGAGCATGGCATGAACGATCGCACGGCTGTCCGCATCGCCGGGAATGCCTTCGATAAACGACTGGTCGATTTTCAGCGCCGTGATCGGCATGCGTTTCAGATATCCAAGCATTGAGTAGCCCGTACCGAAATCGTCGAGCACCAAGCCAACACCGAGCGCGACCAACTCCGCCAGGACGTCGTTGTTGATTTCAGTTTCCCGAACCAATGTGCGCTCGGTAATTTCCAGCACGATCAACTTCGGCTCGATTTTGTGCGTGGAAAGAGCCGCACGCACCAGCGCGGGCAGCGCGGCCGATCCCATTTCTCTTCCGGCCACGTTGACCGAAACTGGAACGTCGAAATCGGGGCGCACGACTCGCCAGCGATTGATCTGCGAACACACGTCGTTCAGGACCCACCGCGTAATGCGTTCCGATAAGCCGCTGACTTCGGCCACGCCAATAAAGCGGTCGGGCGTCAGAATTCCGTGCAGCGGGTGCTTCCAGCGAATCAGCGCCTCGAGCCCCACCACGCGCCCGCTGGCCATTTCAACCTGCGGCTGATATTCGCAAATGAACTGCGGGCTTTCGCTTTGGACTGCCTTGACCAGCTCGATCCCGAGTTGCACTTCGCGCGCAGCGCGCTCATACCGGATCGGATTGAAGAAGCTGAACTGATTGCGGCCGTCACGCTTGGCCTGGTACATCGCGGCATCGGCGTTCTTCAGCAGCGTGCTCATATCGCGCCCGTGCTCGGGAAAGAGCGCGACACCGATCGATGCAGAAACCTGCGTATCAATCTTGGGCACCAGGTCGGTTCGATTCAGCGATCGCGCTATGCGCTCGGCGAGCAGTGCGACTTCCTGACGATGCACGAACTCGTTGACCAGCACCACGAATTCATCGCCTCCGAGCCGCGCCACAACGCCGGTGTCACCGACAGTTTCGCTCAGCACGCCGGCTGCGGACTTTATCAACGCGTCTCCGACAAGATGGCCCAGCGTGTCGTTGACATCCTTGAACCGGTCGAGATCGATCAGCATGACCGCCATGCGACGCTTGCGGTTGGCCGCGGTCATGATCAGATCGCTCATGGTCTCGCGCAGCAGATTGCGATTCGGCAGGCCGGTCAGGCCGTCGTACCACGCGAGGTGCTCGATTTTCGTTTCGGCGTCCTGACGCTGCGCCGCTTCCAGGGCTAGCGCCAACATCAACGATGTTGTGTTCGCGAAGCTCACATCGTCGTCATCCCATTGATGAGTTTCGTAGTGCTGCAGGCTGAGTACACCGCTGACCTGGCCCTCGACCAAAACCGCAACGTCGAGCATCGCCCGCACGCGCATCCAGTTCCGATCACCTGCAAACGAGGTTGTCAGCCGCGAGGTGTGGGTATCACTGACAATGACCGGATGCCGGCTCATCAGTTGCGCGAAATACGCAGGAAAGCGCGTAGCGGTCAATTCACGACCGACCCACTCGCGCATAAACCGGTCGCTGGTTCGATCGAACAGCGATTCGCAGCGCAGCGATTCGCCATCTTGCGACAGCCGCCAGAAGCTCACCGCGCCGACATCGAGCACGTCGGAAGCCGTGCGCAAAATCGAAGACAGCGCGTGCGTGAAATCGGATTTGGGCTGGATCGCGAGATCCAGCAGTCGCTCGCGAAATCGCAACCTGCGCGCCTGTGCTCGTTCCGCCGGCCCGAGATCGCGCGCCGTCAAAACTAATCCTCGAACTCTCGGATCCTCAAGACGATTGGCGATCACACACGAGATGCTGCGGCCGTGGCCCGCGAGCGCTGCACGCGTTCTTAGAAGCAACGCTGACGACTGACGATCACCCGGCTGGTCACGCAGAATCCGATCTACCGCACGCCTGAACTCGATTCGTGACGGCTGATCAAGGATGAATTCGAACGGTGAGCCGAGAACGTCGAATACCTGTTCCCCGGTGATCGGTTCGAGCGCGGCACTCGCGTAGACCACACGCCGGTCCTCGTTGAGCACAACGGTCAGTTCCGACTGAAAAGGCGCAAGTGCACGCGCGCGCGCTGCATCAGCTTGGACCCGTTTCGCCTCAGCGCGCAATTGCGTCGTGTCGGTGACCGCAATCGACGCGAATTCTTCCTGCTCAAAGCGAAACAGGCGTACCGCTACGCGGGCGGTCACTCGCCCGCCGCCGCGCAGCATCAGCTTTGTCTCAACGTTGGCCTGGGTACCACCGGCGGCCAATGCCCACAGGCGCGACAAGCGCCGCGCGAATGCCCGATGATTCGGAAATGAAACTAACTCGGCGACACTCAGACCGACCAGGGTGTCATGCGAAAAATGGCCTCCTGCTAATTCGGCAGCTTCCAGATTCAGCGCGAGAATCTGACCCGAGCTGTTAACGCACAGCATCGCAACACCGGAAAACTCAAAGCCTGCCCGCTTGAGCGAGCTCTCAACTGCAGCCTGGCGTAGCGGAATGACGGTCGATGCCAACGGACTCCCGGAAACGCTCGTATTAACGTTGGGTGATTTTGCCACGATGCTCCATCGAAGCAACAACAAAAGCGCGAAAAGACTGCCCTTGCCGGCCGACCGCGCCGTGCAACAACACTCAACGGTGGATCGTCGCCGACACAGGCACCACAGAAAGTCACCGTAGTATCGTTCGCTCCCGCGTCCGCATGCTTCGCCGAAGAATGTTCAAAGCGATTTATCTGAGCAAGGACGAGCAGTTTCGCGCAGAGGTGCGAGAGCTGGACGAGGCCGAGCTCGCTGCGAACACACCTGATACAGACACGGCCATTGCGATCGAATTTTCGACCGTCAACTACAAGGATGGCCTCGCGCTGACCAACACGTCGCCGGTGGTGCGCAAATGGCCGATCGTTCCGGGGGTTGACTGTGCCGGGACCGTGACGGCGTCGACGACGTCGCATCTTCATCCCGGCGACAAGGTTGTCCTCAATGGTTGGGGTGTCGGCGAAACCATGTGGGGCGGCCTTGCGCAGCGCGGCCGGTTCAACGGCCATCAACTGGTGCTGATACCGGCACCACTGACAAGCCGCGACGCGATGTCGATCGGCACTGCCGGTTACACCGCGATGCTGGCCGCAATGACGCTGAGCGAGGCGGGTGTCAGCAGCGGAGACGTTTTGGTTACCGGAGCCAGTGGCGGCGTTGGTTCCTTTGCGGTCGCGATTTTGTCCGGCCGCGGCTATCGGGTGGTTGCGAGCACGGGCAAGCTCGCGCAAGCCGAATACCTGCATGGGCTCGGGGCGGCCGAGGTCATCGATCGGGCAGACTTTTCCGCGGCAGGAAAACCACTGCAGAAAGAGCGCTGGTCCGGCGTGGTCGATTCAGTAGGCAGTCATACGCTGGCCAATGCATGCGCGCAGTTGCGCTACGGCGGCGTCGCGATTGCGTGCGGACTCGCGCAGGGTATGGATTTCCCGGGGTCCGTCGCCCCGTTCATATTGCGAGGTGCCAGCCTCGTCGGGGTCGATTCCGTGATGTGCCCAATGGACCGTCGCACGCAGGCCTGGCGGCATCTTGCTGAGGAAATAAACCGGTCGACGCTCGATGCGGTCACCCGCGAGATCGGGCTCGCAGAGGTGTTTGAAGCGGGACGGGCGATTCTCGCGGGCGAGGTTCGTGGTCGCGTGGTGGTTGATGTCAATCGGTAGTAAGTACGATCGGCTCGATTTGTGCTGAGCAGTGAAGTCGACACGCTCGTAGTTGACCCGATTTTCGCAAGACACCCGTAAATGCATAATTCAGCCGAACTTTGAGTTCAAGGAGAAAGCTCATGTCACGTTTACTTCGCAGCGGCACAGCAATTGCACTGGCCGGCGTGCTCACTGCGTCCATGATCAACGTAGATGCCAAGGATCGTCGCGAGTGCGATCGCGACTACAAACCGCAAGTTGGCCAGTCGGGCAAGGACGTCGTTTGGGTGCCAACACCCGACGAAATCGTGCAGCGCATGCTGCGCATGGCCAAGGTCACGCCGCAGGACCTGGTGTACGACCTGGGCGCCGGTGACGGAAAAATTGCAATCGCAGCGGGCAAGATTGGCGCCACTTCAGTGGGCATCGAATACAACCCCGACATGGCGAAGCTTGCGCAATGCTACGTGCAGGCAGAAGAACTCGCGGGCAAGACTCGCATCATCCAGGGCGACGTATTCAAGGAAGACTTCAGCAAGGCAACCGTCGTGACCATGTATCTGTTGCCTGAATTAAACCTGCGCCTGCGTCCGACAATTCTCAACATGAAGCCCGGCACGCGCGTCACTTCGCACCAATTCACAATGGGTGACTGGGAGCCTGATGAAACTGCGGAAATCGACTATCGGACCGCATACCTGTGGATCGTTCCCGCCAAGGTCGATGGCACCTGGACGCTGCGTGAGCAGGGGTCAAGCAATGCATACACCGTTAACCTCACACAGAAGTATCAAAAGGTCAGCGGCGATGTAGCCACCGGCTCTGCCAAACAACCGCTGGTTGGCGCGACTGTTCGCGGCGAGGAAGTTCGCTTTGCATTTAATGACGACAAAGGTGTCACTCGCACAATGACTGGGACAGTGCGCGGCAACGAACTTACGGGCACGCTCAAAGGCGCTGGCGGAACGGAAACCAAGGTCACCGGCACCCGCAGGTAACTTTACCCATCGCTGAAGACGAAAGCCCCGCGCGTGCGGGGCTTTTGCTATCCACTCGGAACACCATGAACAACGCATCCCCCGCATCGCCACCCACTACCGCTCCAAAACCTATCCTTTCGATATTCGACGGCGCGATGATCATCGTGGGCATCGTCATCGGCGCGGGCATATTCAAGACGCCGTCACTGGTCGCAGGCGTTACCGGCTCAGTTGACTGGATGCTGATAGCCTGGGTTTTGGGTGGCGCGCTGTCTCTGATCGGCGCGCTGTGCTACGCCGAACTCGCGAGCACGTTTCCAAACGCCGGCGGCGACTACCATTTCCTGACGCGCGCCTATGGCCGCGATGTGAGTTTCTTTTTCGCCTGGGCCCGCGGCGCCGTCATTACGACCGGCTCGATTGCACTCCTCGCATTCGTGTTCGGCGACTACATGAGCAGGGTCGTGTCGCTTGGCCCTGACTCATCGGCCCTTTATGCAGCGGGTACGGTGATTTTGTTGACGATGGTGAACATCATTGGTCTGCGCGCATCCTCGCGCGCGCAGAACATATTGACGATTTTGGAGGTCTCCGGCCTTTTGCTCGTCATCGTGGCCGGTCTGATGGTGACGGCGCCGGTCGCCGCACCATCAGCCGCCCCCGCGAGCGTCAGTCCAGGGATTCCGCCACTGTTCGGACTGGCGATGGTCTTTGTATTACTGACCTATGGCGGGTGGAACGAGGGTGCGTACATCTCGGCCGAAGTCAAAGGTGGGCCGCGTGCAATCGTTCGCACGCTTGTAATCGCAATCGTGTTGATCACCCTGATCTACGTCGGTTTCGTTCTTGCGGTGCTGCACGGCCTTGGAATCGCGGGAATGCAATCAAGCAAGGCGGTCGGGGCCGATGTAATGCAGGCAGCATTCGGGCCCTTCGGAGCGCAACTGATTGGTGCAATTGTCGGCATCGCAACACTGACGTCGATCAATGCAACGATGATTGTCGGTGCACGTACTAACTATGCCGTCGGCCGCGACTGGCCGCAGCTGTCGTTCATGAGCAGTTGGCAAGGCGACAAGAACGTTCCATTAATTGCGTTTCTGGTGCAGGGGGCGATCGCACTCGCGCTCATTGCGTTCGGGGCGTTGCAGAAGGACGGTTTCTCAACGATGGTCGAATTCACCGCGCCCGTTTTCTGGCTGTTTTTCCTCCTAACCGGCATTGCGTTGTTCGTACTGCGCTTTCGGGAGCCGACGATCGTGCGTCCGTTCAAAGTGCCGTTGTATCCGATCCTGCCCATTATTTTTGTCGCTACCTGCCTCTACCTTTTCTATTCAAGCGTTACGTACGCTCAGTCAAAGCAGGCCGTTAGCATCGCGCTTTACGTGATGCTGGCCGGATTGATCGTTTGGGCGGCTCTTCGGCTGACAGGCGCCCGCGCGCGCCGTTAATTAGAGCGGCTAGGATGGCGCCTGCATGAGCATTCGTTACGCCATTCGTCCCGCATTGCCTGCCGCACATTTGTTTCACGTCACCTGCAGCGTCGAGCAGCCGGATCCGCAGGGACAGCAATTCATGTTGCCAGCGTGGATCCCGGGCAGCTACATGATTAGAGAATTTGCCCGCAACATCGTGCGCATTTCGGCGCTGGCCGATGGACGCCAGGTGCCATTGCAGAAGATGGACAAACATACGTGGCGCGCGCCACCTGCCAAGCGAATCGAGCTCGCCTACGAGGTCTACGCGTGGGATTTTTCGGTGCGTGCAGCGCATCTGGACGAGACGCACGGATTCTTCAACGGCACATCGGTATTTCTGTTGCCTATTGGCCTCGAGGCCGAGCGATGCTGGGTCGATATCCTGCCGCCAGCGGGAACGCGTTTTCGATCATGGAAGGTTGCGACGGGGTTAAAGCCGGCGAAAGGAACCCGCCCCATGGGCTTCGGCAGCTACGAAGCTCACAACTACGATGACCTGATCGACTGTCCTGTCGAAATGGGCGACTTCGCCCTCGCGCGCTTTGACGTGTTCGGCACGCCGCACGAGATCGCGATTACCGGCAATGTACCCAAGCTCGATCTTCCCAGGCTCACAAAAGACCTGACGAGCTTGTGCGAGACGCAGGTGATGATGTTTGAGCCGCGCACACGCAAGCCGCCATTTGCGCGCTATGTATTTCTGACGATGGCGATGGGCGACGGTTATGGGGGGCTCGAGCATCGCAACTCGACGGCGCTGGTCACCAAGCGCGAGGGCCTGCCGTTCGCCGAGATGACCGAATCGACCGAGGCCTATCGAAAATTCTTAGGCTTGGCGAGCCATGAGTACTTTCACTGCTGGAACGTCAAGCGCATCAGGCCCGCCGCATTTGTTCCCTATGACCTCGGGCGCGAAAATTACACACGCCTGCTCTGGCTGTCGGAAGGCTTTACCTCGTATTACGACGACCTGCTGCTGCTGCGGGCGGGGTTGCTCAACGAGGCGCAGTATCTAGCGTCGCTCGCCACGGCGATTACCACGGTGACACAGCGCCCGAGCCGTCTCAAGCAGAGCGTTGCGGAAAGCTCGTTTGACGCATGGATCAAGTATTACCGGCAGGATGAAAGTGCACCGAACAGCGTTGTCAACTATTACCAGAAAGGTTCACTCGTCGCGCTGGCACTCGACCTTTCTATCCGCTCGCGAACACGAGGCAAGCGTTCGCTTGACGACGTGATGCGGCTACTCTGGAAGCAGTGGAAGTCCGCTGGCGATAACTACAAAGGCGTGGCCGAAGATCAGCTGGCCAATGCGGTCGAAGAAGCAGCAGGATTGTCGATGGCGCATGAAATCGCGGCTTGGACCGAAGGCACGTCTGACCCCGACTACGAATCACTGTTCGCGCCATTCGGTGTGCGTTGCGCTCAGCGTGCTGACGTCGACGCAGCGCACTTCGCGCTGCTCGGTGTCAAAATCGATCATGGCAATCAGGAATGCAAGCTGGCCCATGTGTTCGATGGATCGCCGGCACAGGCTGCAGGTCTGTCGGGCAACGATGTGCTGATCGCGCTTAACGGACTTCGCGTGACGCCGGCCAATTTGGACACATTGCTGTCGCGTTACGCGGCCGGCGACGTCATCGAAGCCAGCGCATTTCGTCGCGACGAGCTGATGCGTTTCGAAGTCAAGCTTGCCTCACGTCCGCCGATCAAGTTCGCACTCGAGAGTGAAATCACAAGTGGGATCGACGCGCGGCGACTGCGTGAGGGTTGGATGGGCAAGACACGTGTGCGGCGCCAGCGCGGTTAGCTGCTAGCACCAATCCACAGTTCCACGGCCCTGTTGCAACAGGAAGGCATTCGCGCGCGAGAAGTGGCCGCAACCAATGAATGGAATCGGAGGCCGGCGCGCCGATAGCGGCGACGGGTGGTTCGCGTTTAAAACCAGATGTGGTTCGACAATGGCGCTGCTTTGCGCCTGCGCGAATGCTCCCCACATCATGAAGACCTTGGGCGCTGTATCCGCCGCGAGTGCGCCAATCAGCATCGACGTCAATGCTTCCCAACCTTTACCCGCATGTGAACCCGGCAACCCTTGTTCAACCGTAAAGATTGCATTCAACAGAAGCACGCCTTGCCGTGCCCAACGGTCGAGCGCACCGTCGCTTGGCGGAGTGCAGCCGAGATCTCGGTGCAGCTCAATAAAAATGTTGCGCAGGCTCGGCGGTACCTTAATGCCGTGCTGCACCGAAAAGGCGAGGCCATGCGCCTGACCTTCGCCGTGATACGGGTCCTGCCCAAGGATGACGACGCGAACGTCTTCAAATCGCGTCAGCGTCAACGCGCGCAATGGTTGCGGCGGAAAGATCACCGCATTGGCCGCCCTGCGCAGATCTAAAAAAGCGGTGAGTGAACCGCCAGCGGGTGATGCAAAAAACGATTGGACTAACGCGGCCCAACCGGGCGCGAGTTGCTGCAGATCGATCACGTGAAAAGGCGCGTTAGCTCAGCGCCGGGATCGGAGGCGCGCATCAATGCCTCCCCGACCAAAAACACGTGCACACCTGCTTCACGCATGCGCGCGACATCGTTCGCGACAGCGATGCCGCTTTCGGTGATAACGATTCGATCGTGCGGCACGCGCGGCAGCAGATCGAACGTCGTTTCGAGCCGGGTGGCGAACGTGCGCAGATTTCGATTATTGATTCCGATCAATGGCGTTGCCAGCCGCAGCGCGCGCTCGAGCTCCGGCTCGTCATGCACTTCCACTAGCACCGCGAGATGCAGGGCGTGCGCGATCGCCTCGAACTCTCGCATCTGTGCGTCGGTCAGTGCCGCGACAATCAGCAGGATTGCATCTGCACCGGCGGCTCGTGCCTGATAGATCTGATACTCATCGACGACAAAATCCTTGCGCAGTGTTGGCAGCCCGCAAGCTTGGCGCGCAGCCTGAAGATCCTGCATCGAACCTTGAAAGTATTTCGTGTCAGTCAGCACCGACAGGCACGCGGCGCCGGCGGCGGCGTAGCCGGTGGCGATGGGGGCCGGATCGAACTGTGCGCGCAATAAGCCTTTGGACGGACTCGCCTTTTTGATCTCGGCAACGACGGCCGGACGGCCAGTGGCTAACTTGTCTTTGATTGCGCTGACGAAGTCGCGTATGTCACCCCGCTGCTCCGCTTGACTACGCATCTCGATCAACGGGCATCGCGCGCGTTCACTTGAAACTTCGTCGCGCTTCGTTTCCAGTATGCGGCCCAGCACGTCGCCAGCGCTGTGCGCGTCCCCCGTTGAGTCCTTCACGCTGCCAGTGCTTGAGTCGTAGCAATGAATCGAGCGAGCGTTTTTCTTGCCGCACCGCTTGCTATCGCAGCGCGCGCCCGGCTAATACCGTCGCCGATCGAGTCAGCAACATTTGCCGCGTAAAGCGCGACTCCGGCGTTGAGGATCACGATCTCCCGCGGCGTGCCTTCTATGTTATCCAACGCCTCGAGCACCATTGCTTTCGACTCCGCTGAATTGGCAACCTTGATCCCGCGGTTCGAAACCATATCGAGGCCGAAGTCTTCCGGATGAATTTCATACTCGCGTACCACGCCGTCCTTGAGCTCGCCGATCATCGTGGCAGCGCCCAACGAGACCTCGTCCATGCCGTCCTTACCGTACACCGTCAGAACATGATGCGAGCCAAGCTGCTGCAGCACACGCACCTGAATGCCGACCAGATCGGGATGGAACACGCCCATCACCTGATTGAGCGCACCGGCCGGGTTCGTCAAGGGGCCCAATAAATTGAATATGGTGCGAACACCGAGCTCTTTTCTTACGGGCGCCGCGTACTTCATCGCTGCGTGATGATTCGGAGCGAACATGAAACCGATACCGGTTTCGTCGATACACTTTGCGACTTGCACGGGCGTCAGCGAGATCCTCGCCCCCAGCGCCTCGAGCACATCCGCACTGCCCGATCCGGACGACACACTGCGTCCGCCGTGCTTTGCCACACGAGCTCCAGCAGCGGCAGCGACGAACATTGCAGCGGTAGAGATGTTGAACGTGCTGGCCGAGTCACCGCCGGTGCCGCATAGGTCGACCAGATGCGTACGGTCAGTGAGCTCAACCTTGGTTGCAAACTCGCGCATGATCTCCGCGGCGGCCGCGATCTCGCCGATCGTTTCCTTCTTCACGCGCAGGCCCATGGTCAATGCAGCGATCTGCACCGGCGTCAGGTCCCCGCTCATCAAACGCCGCCATAGCGAAAGCATCTCGTCAGGAAAGATTTCGCGATGCTCGATGCATCGAACCAGCGCCTCGGTAGGAGCTATCGACATGTGTGCCTTTACGAAGATTGCGAAGATTGCAAAAAATTCGCAAGCATCGTATGTCCGTGTTGGGTTGCGATCGACTCCGGATGAAACTGCACGCCCTCCACCGGCAACGTTCGATGCCGCAAGCCCATGATTTCGCCGTCATCGGTCCACGCGGTGACTTCAAGACAATCCGGCAGCGATGCCCGCTCGACGGCAAGCGAGTGATAACGCGCGGCTGTGAATCGATCCGGCAAATTCGCAAAGACGCCGCGCGCCACGTGCGTGATGGGCGACACCTTGCCGTGCATCAACGCGCTCGCACGCACCACCTTGCCACCGAACGCCTGTCCAATGGCCTGATGACCCAAACACACACCAAGGATCGGAGTCCGTCCGGCAAACCGCTGCAACAGCGCCAGCGAAATGCCCGCCTCGTTGGGTGAACACGGACCCGGTGAAATGCAGATGCGCGCTGGCTCCATCTGCTCGACCTCGTCCAAGGTAATCTCATCGTTGCGAGCAACACGGACGTCTTCACCTAACTCGCCAAAATACTGCACGAGGTTGTAGGTAAAGCTGTCATAGTTATCGATCATCAGCAGCATTCGAGCATCCTAGCAAGTGCAATCCTTCTAATGCGATCGCCAAGCAACTCGTTGATATGCGCCGAAGCAACGCGTTAGCTCAGCAGGCTTGATTACTCAACCTCGAAGCCGTCTTCAACCTGCTCGGCTGCACGCAAGACCGCGCGCGCTTTGACTTCAGTTTCCTTCCACTCGCTCTCCGGTACTGAATCGGCGACGATGCCAGCGGAAGCCTGCGCGAACAACATGTTGCCTTTCACCACTGCAGTGCGGATCGCGATTGCGAGGTCCATGTCGCCGGCGAAGCTCAAGTACCCGACTGCGCCGCCATAGATGCCGCGCTTGACAGGCTCGAGTTCGTCAATGATTTCCATTGCGCGCACCTTGGGTGCGCCCGTCAAAGTTCCAGCGGGGAACGTTGCGCGCAAAACATCAAAATTATTCATTCCCGCTTTCAGTGCGCCTTCGACGTGACTCACCAGATGCTGCACGTGAGAATATTTCTCGATCACGTATTGCTCAGTGACCTTGACCGTACCCGTTTCGACGATGCGCCCGATGTCGTTGCGCGCGAGGTCGATCAGCATCAGGTGTTCGGCGCGCTCCTTCGGGTCGGCCGCGAGCTCCGCAGCTAGCACCTCGTCATGCTCCGGCGTCGCGCCGCGTGGCCGAGTGCCGGCGATCGGACGAATCGCCACGTAGCGCTTTCCCTGCCGGTCCTCGCTGCGCACAAGAATCTCGGGCGACGCGCCGACGACGTGAAAATCGCCGAAGTTGTAAAAGTACATGTACGGAGACGGATTGAGAGTGCGTAGCGCGCGGTAGAGAGACAGTGCGGAGTCAGCAAATGGCTTTCGAATGCGTTGGCCAAGCTGCACTTGCATCACGTCGCCCGCCGCGATGTACTCTTTTGCCTTGCCTACGGCACGCAAGTAATCATCCTTCGCGAACTCGCGATATTCCTCGCGGCGCACGCTTGCACGCGCGTGCGGCGGCTCGATAGGTCGGTACAGCCGCGTCTTCAAGTCGCGCAGCCGCTGCCGAGCGTACGGATACGCTTCGGTGCGGCTTGGATCGGCGTAGACGATCAGATAAATGCGTCCTGCGAGGTTATCGACGACGGCGACTTCCTCTGCGAGCAACAGCAGGATGTCCGGTACGCCAATGTCGTCGGGCTTTGGATGCGCAAGCCGTTTCTCGATCACGCGGACCGTGTCGTAACCAAAGTAACCGGCCAGACCGCCTGCAAAACGCGGCAACCCCGGACGAACGGCGACTTTGAATTGTTCAACATATCGTTGCACTGCTTGCAGTGGATCACCGCTGATGGTTTCGACGACATGGCCGCCGTCGACAATCTCGGTGGTCGAACCCTCGGCGCGAATGAACGATCGAATTGCTGTGCGGGCGGCGAGCCCGATAAACGAATAGCGGCCGAAACGCTCGCCTCCAACGACTGATTCAAGCAGAAAGGTGTTCGGCTCATTGGCAAGCTTCAGATAAAGCGATAGCGGCGTTTCAAGATCGGCGAAGCTTTCTGCGATCAATGGAATGCGGTTGTACCCCTGCGCGGCGAGTGCCTTGAATTCCAGTTCGGTCACGTTGTCACCGATTGCTGTTGACTTGAGGTGCCGCAAAGATGCGGCGGTGAAAAAGGAAGCCGTGAGACCACGGCGTCAGATGCGTCTAGCTGCGGGAGCAGCGGCGCCAAAGCCAGGCTCCCCGGGCAACGCCCCCGGAAAAATGCCGGCTGATCTTGCAGGATAACGACATCGGAATGTGTACTCAGTCTGTTTGCAGCTTGATAAGGCGGGCCGCGTCAAGGAGCGATGGGACTATAGCATCGGCATTGAGCTCCGATAGTGATCGTCCTTCGTTGTATCCCGTCTCAACGACGATCACGCGACAGCCGGCAGCCTGCGCTGAAAGCACATCATTTTCCGAGTCGCCAATTGCAATTGCATCGACCGCTGCGACCCCTAGCAGCTTGGATGCATGCAGCATCGGCTCGGGATGCGGTTTCTTCTGCTGAGTGTCATCACCGCAGACAATGAAATTGAACGCACCGTGCAAGCCGGTTTTGTCGAGCAGCTGCAGCGTGAACTCTCGCGGCTTGTTGGTTACGCATGCGAGCTTCAGATGCTTCGAGCGCAGGTTATCGAGCGCCTCGCGCACGTCCGCAAACATGCGCGACTCGTTACCGTTGACGGCGCCGTAGTGCTGATAGAACGACTGCCGTGCGCGTTCGAACAGCGGAACCGCAGCAGCATCGTCCATCGTGCCAGTCAGCGCACGGTGCACCAGGACATCAACGCCTTTGCCAACGTATATGGCGATACGCTCAACGGGCAGCGAACTGTGGCCCAGGTCGGCAAGCATCGCATTCACGGCGCACGCAATGTCGGGTAAGGAATCGACCAGCGTGCCATCCAGGTCGATCAAGACCGCGCGCGCGGCAAAGCCGACGCTCATGCCAATGCTGAAGCGCGCAGGTTCTCGCGGAATTGACGCATCACGCCCGTGTAGTCGCCAGCCGCATCGGGGGCGCCAAAAATAGCGCTACCCGCGACGAAGACATCGACCCCGGCGCGCGCGATCTCGCCGATATTGTCTGTCTTCACGCCGCCGTCGATTTCGATCAGAATTTCGCGGCCGGTCGTTCGTTTATACGCATCGACCTTGGCGCGCGCCGCGGCGACCTTGTGCAATGACTCGGCGATAAACGCCTGCCCGCCAAAACCCGGGTTGACCGACATCAACAGGACGACATCGAGCTTGTCCATGACGTGATCCATGTAGGTCAGCGGTGTTGCCGGGTTGAATACCAGGCCGCCCAGGCAGCGCGATTCGCGAATCAGCGACAGCGTGCGATCGATGTGATCAGAGGCTTCGGGATGAAAGGTGATGATATTGGCGCCGGCGTCGGCAAAGTCTGGAATGATGCGATCGACCGGCTTGATCATCAAATGAATGTCGATCGGCACCTTCACATGCGGGCGAATCGCTTTGCATACCAATGGGCCGATCGTCAGGTTCGGCACATAATGGTTATCCATCACATCAAAATGAATCCAGTCGGCCCCTGCAGCAACGACCGCCTTGACCTCCTCGCCCAGCCGTGAAAAATCTGCAGACAAAATGCTGGGGGCGATTCGGTAGTTTCTTGTCGTCATCGGAACCTCGTCGGCTGCGTTTATTCTAAGGGTCAGCCCTCCGACAGATCGACGACTGCCCAATGGCCAAGTACCAATTCGCGGTGAGCGTGCGCCCCCAGTTCCTGCCCGACTACTCGGACGCGTCCGAAGAACGCTTCATGTTCGCGTACACGGTGACGATCAAGAACACCGGCGATGCGAAAGCGCAGCTGCTCTCGCGCCACTGGATCATCACAGACGCGAATAACAAGGTCGAGGAAGTCGAAGGTGACGGCGTCGTGGGTGAGCAGCCGGTGCTCGAACCCGGTGAGGCGTTCGAATACACCAGTGGCTGCCCACTTGAAACGCCAGTGGGCTCGATGCGTGGTACCTATCACTGCGTCGGCGTCGACGGCACTCACTTCGAAGCCAATATCCCCGAATTTGTATTATCAAAGCCAAGCGCGCTGCACTAGTCCTTCTTTTTTGGCTTGTGGAACATCGTCCACCAGACGATGAAGACCAGCAGCGCTCCCGCCAGCGCCGCTTCAAGCAGAATCAAGATCATGGTTGGGCTCAAACATCAATTAAGGCAGTTTAGCGGCGCGCTGATGGTCCTGTGGGTGGCTGCATGCGCCACGGCGCCCGCGCCAACAATCATCGGGCCAGCACCGGCCACACCGCCGCCGCTTCCACCGGCGGCGGCACCGTCCGTGCCCGCCCCCGCCATCACCTCGCCTCGGCCTGCACCCTCGTCTGACGCCAGGCCGTCTCCTGCGGACGCCGAAAGTCGAGCGACTTACACCCTGACAGCGTTCAGCGCTCTACCTGGGATTTCATCAACTGATTGGAGCGCTGTTTGGCCGGCGTTCTTGAACTCGTGCAGCGCCGTAGCGCGACGCGACGCATGGCGTGACGTGTGCGCACAAACACTGGCGGTCGATGCGCGCAACCCCAATGCGGTGCGAGACTTTTTTGCCACACGCTTCGACGTGTATGGCATCGGCACGCGACAAGCCGACGGCGACAATCGATCGGACGCCCGCGCGAGCCGTGGCGGTCTGGTAACCGGCTACTACGAACCGCTGCTGCGCGGAAGCCGGGTTCGTTCCGCCAAATACCCGGTGCCGTTGTATCGCGTCCCGGACGATCTGATCGTGGTCGATCTCGCGTCCGTTTACCCCGAGCTTTCGAATATGCGGTTGCGCGGCAAGCTTCAGGGGCGTCGTGTTGTTCCCTACCCAACTCGCGGTGAAATTACCTCCGCGAATACGTTGACCGGGCACGAGCTGCTGTGGGTCGACGATTCAATCGACGCGTTCTTTTTACAGATACAGGGCTCGGGGCGCGTGCAGTTCGACGATGGCAGCACGGTGCGCGTGGGTTATGCCGAGCAAAATGGCCACCCCTATCGATCGCTCGGACGCTGGCTAATAGACCAGGGGCAGCTGACACTCGAGCAGGCATCGATGCAGGGCATCAAGGCGTGGGCACGGCGCAACCCCGCACGCCTGAAGGAGGCGCTTGACCAGAACGCGAGCTATGTTTTCTTTCGCGAGTTGCCGCTCGGGAATGCGACCGCCGGACCGCTTGGCGCGCTGGGCGTCCCTCTCACAGCCGGCTACTCGGTTGCCGCAGATGCGCGCTTTGTTCCGCTCGGTGCTCCGGTGGTGCTGGCGACCACCGATCCGGACTCGCAAGCCCCGTTGGTGCGCCCGATGGTGGCGCAAGACACCGGCGGCGCAATCCGCGGTCCGTTGCGCTTCGATTTCTTTTGGGGGTTCGGTGCCGCGGCCGGCGAACGCGCCGGACGACAAAGATACGAGACCAGCGCGTGGGTGCTGGTGCCCAAAGGCACCACACCCGAATCGCTGCTGATAAAAGTCTAGTTACTTCTTAAGTGCGGCCAGACGCTGCTCGATCGTGGCGACCGTCATTGCGCCCGCCGAGCGCGTGCCGTCGGCAAACACAATCGTCGGCGTACCGTTGATTCCAAGATCGCGGCCCAGCGCAACGTTCTGTTCAAGCGGTGTCTTGCAATCGGCGCCCGCTGCCGCCGGCGCTTTGTTTTGCACCATGTACTCATCCCAGCTTGCCGCGCGATCCTTCGCGCACCAGATCGCCTTCGATTTATCCATCGAGTCCGGTGACAGGATTGGATAAAGGAACGTGTAGATCGTCACGTTCTTCAGCTCGGCCATGTTCTGCCACAGGCGCTTGCAATAGCCACAGTTCGGATCCTCGAACGTCACCAGGGTGCGTGACCCATCACCACGCACCGTTTTCACCGCGCGATCCAGTGGCAGCGATTTGAAGTCGACCTTTAACGCAACGTCCAGTCGTTTCTGGGTCAGGTCTTCGCGCGTGGCGGGGTCAAACATCCGCCCCGCAAGAACGAAGGTCACTTCAGGGTCCACGTAATAAATCTGGCCACCAATCAGGACCTCGTACAAGTTGCCCCGACCTTTGAAGACCTGATCGGGCTTCTGCCCGCCGGACTTCTCGGTGAAACGCATCGCCACCTGAGCCTCTGGACTTCCCGCGGCCGCCATCTTCTTGCTGTCGCCGGGTTTCGCCGTACTTTGGGCCACCGCCATCGAGCAGCAGAGGGATAGTGCGACGACGCCAACGCGTCCGATCCAGTGATTCATGTCTTCTCCGACAGGCGCCGAGCGGCATTCATTGCCGACAGCGAGGTGCAGTGTAGCGAGTGAAATCAGCTCGCCAGAGTAGACCGCCGACCGCCGATCCAGTTCAACCGAGCGCCTGGCGAATTAGGGCGTTTTTCAGCGGACCCAGACGGTTAACGAACGTCATTCCGACGTTGCGCACGCGTCGCACAACGGGGTCGTCGACAGCAAATAGACGCGCCAGAGAATCGGTGGTGAAGCGCATCGCGCCGACCGCTTCCGCACGACCCCGCTCGTAACGCCGCAGCAGCACCTTGTCAGCCACATCACGAAATGATTCGCGAGTCCGCGCGAGTTCCAGCAGCAAAGCCACATCGCCGAGTCCAAGATTAAGGCCTTGGCCGGCAAGTGGATGTATTACATGCGCGGCGTCACCCACCAAGACGATGCGCGCGGCGATCAGATTCGACACGGTCACCCGCCGCAGCGGGAAGCTATAGACACCGCCGATCAAGACCAAGGCACCGGCCGACGGGCAGTGCTGCCCTACGCGCGCTGCAAAGTGCTCTGCGCTCAATGCCAGAAGCTCAGGCACGAGATCGACAGGCGCAGACCACACCAGCGACACGCGGTTGCCGGGCAGTGGCAGCAGTGCAACGACGCCTTCGTCGGTGAACCATTGCGATGCCACGTTCTGATGCGGCTTCGCGCACTCAAAGTTGGCAACCAGCGCAGCCTGTTCATACGATTTGATCGATGCATTGATTCCCGCTGCCGCGCGCACCGACGAGTCGGCGCCGTCGGCTCCAATTAACAGCTTCGCCTGGATCTCGCTGCCATCTTCCAGACTGATGGCGGCACTATCAGTCTGCGAAATGAAAGAAACAAATGAACGCCGAAAGCGCTTGATCGCAGGCTGAAATCCGCACGCTGCATCGAGACCACGCAAAAGCTCTGCCTCTTCGACAATGGTGGCGAGCCGCTCAACGGTCGCACCGTAGGCGTCAAAGGCCAATTCGTCGCCCTGGTCACCGAACACGCGCATGCGTTCGATTTGACAGAACCTCTGCGGATCGATGCTGGCCCACACACCCAGCCGCTCCAAAAGCGCTACGGAAGCGGGTGAAACCGCGTACACCCGCGGGTCGAACGGAGCCTCGGGCGTAGACACATACGGCTTGGCAGGCGGACCGATTAGGGCGATGGCCAGCCCCTGCTGCGCTAGCCCGAGCGCTGCCGCAAGTCCGGGAATGCCGGTGCCGACAATGGCGACGTCGAAAAAGGGTTTACTCATTGAGACTGGGGATTATGCAGTCCCACAGCGCTGGATCGTTCAAGCTATCGCTATACTCCGCACCCTTCGCGACGGCGGCATCTTACGAGCGCGCGCCGTCCAGCATCTCAAGGCCAAGTAGCTCAGTTGGTAGAGCAGCGGACTGAAAATCCGTGTGTCGGTGGTTCAATTCCGCCCTTGGCCACCAATCAATCAAATACTTACGAATCTCGTGCAAAACTCCCGCAAACGTCTGCGGGAGTTTTGCGGGAGCTACGCGACCAACCCTCGGCGTAACACCACAAGTCCGATCAACGCTCATCTGATTCACACACACGACTGGGCGCGTCGATAAGTTTTGAAAGTTCCGCCGCCGAGTAGTGCGTTGTGGCTCTTGCCGAGCGGTGCCCCAACAGATCCTGACGATCTTCAAACGACACAGCAGCAGAGCGAAGCCGCCTTCCAAATGTGTGCTTTAGATCGTGGACACGTGCCTGTGGTAGCCCAACGACGGTTCTTGCTCGCAGCCACGCCTTGTTGAGGCGTAGTGGCAACTCCTCAAGTCAGCTAGCTGAGATCTACGTAGTTCGAGATCAGCGCCTTTAAGTCGACGTAATCGTCATCTTCCGCATCGTTACCAACTTTAATATTCAGGGGCGCGTTCTCCTGGTCCTTCGCAACAACGATGAGGTCGCCTCGTTTGCCATCCAGGTCGTCGGTTTATTCACTGGTACCCTCGTAGAGCTTGACGTTGCAACTTACGCTGACGGACAAATCGGCGTTCCACGTAAGGTCGTACCGCGCTTCAACACGTATTTCACCGTCGAATTTTTTCACATAAGTCGTTGTTGCTTGACGTTGCTGCGATCCGAGCCGTATCGGATTTGACTGGGAGTGAACGCTTCATCCAATATCTCGTTGTCGTCGAAGTTTTCTTCGTCCTCAATGCGCACGTGCCCACCGATGACACAATCCGTTTGAACTCAGGAGGGTCCTTCAGCGCGATGGACACTTCGGTCGTAATCCGGCCCTTGACTTGAGCAGAGCCTTTACCCTCGAAAAACAAACCGTTCATCATCACGCCGACTTCGACCGAATATGCACCTTCCGGCAAGTCAATGGTCGCCACGCCGCTCGGGTTGGACACGACAACTAGTCCGCGGACTTTCACATCTGCGCCCGCGATCTTCTGATCGTTGTGCAATACGGTGACTTGCAACTTACCGATCTTCTCGCGGACCGCCCACGTGCCGATCTCGCGCTCTTCTATCAGGTCGTCGCGAAACACCATCCGCTGCGACGTGCCGTATAAGCCATGGATCTGTCTCCCGCGGTCGTGGGGCGGTCCCAGAACAAGAACATATCGTCCGGGCTGACCGATCGCCCACTGCCCGGCTCTCGCCACTTTTCCGAGTCATTCGCGTCCTCGTCATCGAATTCTCGGTTGGTATAGTCGAAGGCGAAGGCATTGGTCACCTGATTGGCGCAGCGGTCGGGGCCGCGGCGGCCTCGACCGCGGCGCGGGCGCCGGCCGTCACGCTGTCGATCAGCGGCACGCGCAGAGCGGGCGCGATGGCGGCCGCCATGCCGGCGAGGCCGGCGCCGCCGAGGATCACGCAGTCGACGCCTGCCTCGGCTTCGCGGCAGACGCCGCGAAGGAGCGCGACCGCCGCTGCCGGGTCGGCCGCGAGCTCCGCTCCGCTCGGCGCGACGACGTGGATGGCGGCGAGCGCATCGGCGTAGCCGAGGCTGCCGGCCAGCCGCGCAAGCATCGGCTTCCACGCCGCTCCCCCGGTGACGATCGCGAAGCGACCATGGCGGGCGGCCTCGCGCATCGCGGCCTCGGCCAGGCCGATGACCGGACGCGAAGTCAGCTCGCGCAGCGCCCAGAGGCCCGGGTCGCCGAAACAGCCGATCAGCACGGCATCCGGCTCGGCGTGTTCGACGCAGTGCACGGCGTAGGCATCGAGCGTCGCGTGCCCGGCGACCGCGAAGCCGGTCTCGCTGGCGATGTAGCTCGCACCGAAGCGCGCCGTGGCGGTGTGCACCGTCACCGTGGCGTCGACCGTGGCGCCGACGTGCCGGCGCAGCGTCTCGGTCATCGAGACCGACGTGTTTGGGTTGATGATCAGCAGTTCCACGGTCGGTGCTCGCGGCGACGTCGGTCTCAGCGCTCCACAACGCCGGCGTGCCCGAGCATCGCGTGCAAGAGGACATTGGCGCCGGCGGTGATGTGCTCCGGCTTCGCGTCCTCGATCTCGTTGTGGCTGATGCCGTCCTTGCAGGGGATGAAGATCATCCCGGCCGGTGCGAGGCGGGCCATGTAGATCGCGTCGTGGCCGGCACCCGAGACCACGGGCATCGACGAATAGCCGAGCTGCTGCGCGGCGTGCGCGACGGCGTCGACGCAGTCGGCGTGAAAGGCCTGCGCCGGGTACGAAGAGACGGTCTCGATCGCGATCGGCAGGCCGGTTTCGGCGCCGAGCTTCGCGGCGACCGCGCGGATGTCGGCGTCCATCGCATCGCAGAGCGTGTCGTCGGCGTTGCGCAGGTCGATCGAGAACGTCACCCGTCCCGGGATCACATTGCGGCTGTTCGGATGCACCTGGACCATCCCGACCGTGCCGCGGCCGTGCGGAGGATGTCGCTGCGCGCAGGCCACCACCTCCCGCATCATCACCGCGGCTACCTGCAGCGCATCGCGGCGCAACGCCATCGGCGTCGGCCCGGCGTGCGCCTCGACGCCGGTGACGGTGCAGTCGTACCAGCGGATCCCGAGCGCGCCGGTGACGACGCCGATCGTCTTGCGGTTGTCCTCGAGCACCGGGCCCTGCTCGATGTGGGTCTCGAAGTAGCTGCCGATCGGGTGCGCGCCAGGCTCCTGGGTGCCGAGGTAGCCGATGCGTTCGAGCTCGTCCTTCACCGTCTTGCCATCGCTGTCCCGCGCGGCGTAGGCATGGTCGAGCGTGAAGGCTTTGGCGAACACGCCCGAGCCCATCATCACCGGCACGAAGCGCGAGCCTTCCTCGTTGGTCCAGAAGGCGACCTCGATCGGCGCCTCGGTCTCGATTCCGTGGTCGTTGAGCGTACGCACGACCTCGATGCCGGCGAGCACGCCGTAATTACCGTCGAACTTGCCGCCGGTCGGCTGCGTGTCGATGTGACTGCCGGTCACGACGGGTGGCAGGGTGTCGCTGCGACCGGCGCGGCGCATGAAGCCGTTGCCGATCCTGTCGATCACGACCGTCATGCCGGCCTCGCGAGCCCAGCGGGTGACGAGGTCACGGCCCTGCCGGTCGAGATTGGTGAGCGTGAGCCGGCAGACCCCGCCCTTGGGCGTCGCCCCGATCTGCGCGAGTTCCATCAATGAGGCCCAGAGCCGATCGCCGTCGATCCGCAGGTCTGCGATCCGGGTACCGGTCTTCAGGTTCATGTCGTGCCCCTCACGTCGGCAGCATCGCGAGTCGTGGCTCGATGCCTGTCACGTGGCCGTGCCGGATGCGCTGCCGATTCGCTGCGCCAACCTCACGAGGGCGCGGTCCGATCCGGCCGGGCCGAGCAGCGACAGCCCGAGCGGAGCGCCCTCGCGTTGGCCGAGCGGCATCGAGAGCTGCGGGAACCCGCTCAGGCCGGCGACGCACAGCATCCGGGTGGCCTGGTTGCGATAGCTCTCGAGACCGGTCTCGGGCTCGGTGCGCAGCGGTGCGATGTCGGGCATGGTCGGCAGCACCAGCACGCCGTCGTCGCCGAGCAGCGCGGTGAGGTGATCGCGAAACGCGGTTCGGAAGCGGCATCCGGCGTCGAACTGCGCGTCGGTGACCGTGCGCGACCAGGCGAAGCGCTCGGCGACACCCGGACCGAGCGGCGGCGCGTAGCGTTCGATCAGCGGCCCGTCGGTGAGCCACGCTTCGCGGCCCTGGATGTAGCGGTAGTTCCAGTACATCGCGTCGGTGGATTCGAGCGTGACCGTCGTGCCGCGCGCTTCGTTCAAAGCCGCCTCGACGGTGCGGACGGCCGAGCGCAACGCCTCGGCCGCGGCCGGCATCGCGAGTGCCCAGAGGTCGTCGGGCCGCAACAGCCGGATGCGTTCGGGCAACGCCACCGCATCGGCGCCGAGCAGCACGTCGGCGACCCGCGCGAAGGTGGCGATGTCGCGCGCGAACCAGCCGCAGGTGTCAAGACTCGGGGCGAGGTCGAGAACGCCCTCGAGGCTGATCCGGCCATGCGTCGGCCTGAGGCCGTAGAGCCCGCAATGATTCGCAGGTGCGCGCACCGAGCCGCCGGTGTCGGTCCCGAGCGCGAATTCGCAGAGGCCGGACGACACCGCCGATGCCGATCCGGAAGACGAGCCGCCCGTGATGCGCTCGGGGGCGGCGCCGTTGATCGGCGCACCGAAATGCGCGTTGTTGCCGTTCATCGAGAACGCCAGCTCGTCGGTCACCGTCTTGCCGACGAAGCGCGCGCCCGCGTCGAGCAGCTGCTGCACCGTGGGCGCGGTGCGGCTCTTGATGCCGGACATAGCCAGCACCGTCGGGCTGCCGCCTCCGGTCGGGTAGCCCCCGACGTCGAAGAGGTCCTTCACGCCGAAGCCGAGGCCGGAGAGCGGACCCGTGGCGGCGTGTGCGACCGGCACGTCGGGATAGGGGACGAAGGCGTGGGCAGGGTCGTGTTGGGGCATGGCAGCGTGTCGGGGTGGCAGCGGTCGTAGTAGGCGCGGTGGCCGCGGAGCAGAGCCTCGGCCTTGGATTCAGGCGACCAGTATCGGCGCGATCGCCGCGGCGACATCGGTGCGGATGCAGCGAGCGCGATGGTTGGGCGCCAGTTCGACGGCCGGCGGCTGCGATACGTGACAGGCAGCGACGGCGAGCGCGCAGCGCTCGGCGAACGCGCACCCGGCGGGCAGCGCGGAGAGGTCGGGCGGCGCGCCGCCGATCGTTTCCAGCCGCGCGCCGCGCGCCAGCGCCCCATGCGCCCGGCTCTTCAAAAGCGCGATCGTGTACGGGTGGCGCGGCGTGCGAATCAGCTCGCGCGCCGTGCCCTCCTCGACGATGCGCCCGGCGTACATCACCGCGATGCGGTCGGCGACCTCGACCGCGGCGCCGATGTCGTGGGTGACGAAGATCACCGCGAGGCCGAGGTCGCGCTGCAGTTCGCGCAGCAAGAGGAGGATCTGGATCTGCACGGTCGCATCGAGCGCCGTGGTCGGCTCGTCCGCCAGCAGCAATTGCGGCCGACAGGCGAGCGCCAGCGCAATCATCGCGCGCTGACGCATGCCGCCCGACATCTCGTGCGGATACGCGGCAAGGCGCCGCTCGGGACTCGGAATGCTGACCCGTTCGAAGAGCGCGAGCGCGCGCTGCCGCGCCTCGGCCGCCGACACCGTTTCGTGGCGGCGGATCGACTCGACGATCTGCGCGCCGACCGTGTACACCGGGTCGAAGGCGAGCAGCGGTTCCTGGAAGATCATCGACGCCACCTTGCCGCGGAAGTCGGTCAGCTCGCTGCGCGACATCGCAAGCACATCTCGCCCCGCCACTTCGACCTGCCCGCCGATCTGCGTGAGGCGTGACGGGTGCAGGTGCAGCAGGGTGCGCAGGGTCACGCTCTTGCCCGAGCCCGACTCGCCGATCAACGCCACCACCTCGCCGCGCTGCACCTCGAGGCTGACGCCGTTGACGGCGTGCACCGGCCTGCGACCGCCGCTGAAGGTGACGCTCAGGTCGCGCAGCCGGACCATCGGCCGAGCGTCCGTCGAAGGAAGTGGCTCGGGAAGCGACGTCATCGGTGGAGCGTGGCGCTCAGGCGGCCGCGGCGAGCGGCTGCGCCAAGGGATGGCCGCTGCCGGGCTCGTGGATCAGGCAGCTGACCGCGCGTGGCAAGCGAGTGGCAACGCGTGCCGGAACGACCCGGCTGCATACCGGGGCGGCGAGCGGGCAGCGCGGGTGAAAGCGGCAGCCTGCCGGCGGGTTGATCGGATTGGGCGGATCGCCAGCGAGCGCCGCTTCCTCGGTGCGGTTGTCGGGATCCATCGACGGCATCGACGACAGCAGCGCCCGCGTGTAGGGGTGCGCCGGCGCGTCGAAGATCGCATCCGCCGGCCCCAGCTCGGCCACCTGCCCGAGATACATCACCATCAGCCGGTCGCTCACGTAGCGCACGACGTTGAGGTCGTGGCTGATGAAGACATAGGTCAGCCCGAACTCGGCCTTGAGATCGAGCAGCAGGTTGATCACCTGGGCCTCGACCGACTTGTCGAGCGCCGACACGGCTTCGTCGAGGATGACCACGCGCGGCTGCAGCGCCAGCGCGCGGGCGATGTTGACGCGCTGGCGCTGGCCGCCCGAGAGCTCGTGCGGATAGCGCTCGGCGAAGCGCGCCGGGTCGAGCCCGACGCGCACGAGCAGGTCGCGGGCCCGCGCCACCGCAGCGCGCCGCTCCAGGCCATGCACCTGCGGGCCGAAGGCCACCGAGTCCTCGATCGTGAGCCGCGGATTGAGCGACGCATGGCTGTCCTGGAAGACCATCTGCACCTGACGCCGGAACTCTTTCAGCGGCAGCTCGCGGCCGCCGACTCGCAGGCCGTCGAACACCAGCTCGCCGGCGCTCGGATCGATCAGATGCATCAGCAGCCGCGCCGTCGTCGACTTGCCGCAGCCCGATTCGCCGACCACGCCCAGCGTCTCACCCTTGAACACCTCGAAATCGATGCCGTCGACGGCGCGCACCACGCCGCCGCCGCGGCCGAGCGGGTCGCGCTTGAGGGGAAAGTGCTTGACGAGGCCGGTGATCTTCAGCAGCGGCTGCGCCGGTCCGCCGCGATCTGCGCTCGCCGTCGAAGCGCTGGGCGTTGCAGGGGTCGTCATCGCGTCGCTCACGCCTTGTTGTCCATCGCCGAGCGCAGGCCGTCGGAGAGCAGGTTGAACGAGATCGCGGTGATGAAGATCATGGCCCCCGGCAACGCCGCGACCCAGGGCTGGACATAGATCGCGGTGCGCAGCGTATTCAGCATCAGGCCCCATTCCGGCTCCGGCGGCTTGACGCCGAGGCCGAGGAACGACAGGCCAGACGCGAGGATCATCGACACCGCGATCAGGCTCGTGGCGTAGACGAAGATCGGGCCGAGCACGTTGCCCAGCACGTGCACGCGCACGATGGTGAAAGCGCTCGCCCCCGAAGCCCGCGCCGCCTCGACATAGTCGCGCCCGCGCACCTGCGTGGTGACGCTTTCGGCGACGCGCGCGATCTGCGGAATGAAGACGATGGTGAGCGAGATGAGCGAGTTGACGACGCCCGCGCCGAGCGTTCCCGACAGGGCGATCGCCAGCAGCACCGAGGGAAAGGCGAAGAACACGTCGATGACGCGCATGGTCAGGGTGTTGACGAGGCCGCCCGCGTACCCGGCGGCGAGGCCGATCAGCGTGCCGAGCACGAACGCGCAGAGCACCGGCGTGATACCGATGAACAGCGACAGCCGCGCGCCGACGATGAGGCGCGACAGCATGTCGCGGCCCAGCTCGTCGGTGCCGAGCGGGAAGCCTTCGGTGCCGATCGGCTTCAGTCGCTTCAGCATCGACGACTGGTAGGGGTCGGCCGGCGCAATCCAGGAGCCGAACAGGGCGAAGCCGATCAGCACCAGGAGGACGACGGCCGCGCCCATCGCCACCGGGTCGCGCGTGAAACGGACCCACACCGACGTCCAGTAGCCGCGCGACGGCGGCGCCGGAAGCGACGCGGCGAGGGCGGTGGACGGGGCGGTCAGGGTCGGCATGGGGTCCGCTTCTACATCGTCCCTTCAGGCGCGCGCGATGCGCGGATCGAGCAGCGTCTGCAGCACGTCGACGAGCAGGTTGAGGAGAACGAAGAAGAGCGCCAGGACCAGGATCGTCCCCTGCAGCAG
>Ga0183260_10000716_pt1 | contig 28195 bp, 20 predicted proteins | sample AntDrymUQ4972206_2_FD_129768 | JGI IMG/M metagenome (GOLD analysis project Ga0183260, IMG submission 129768) | Polar desert sand microbial communities from Dry Valleys, Antarctica - metaG UQ497 (22.06) (version 2) (version 2) | ecosystem: Environmental > Terrestrial > Soil > Desert | place... | reverse complement strand
AGGAGGGACTCCAGTGCGGCGCCTGCCTCGGGGCCGCCCACGCCGCCCAGCACGGCGGCGGCCGCGGCTCGAACGGCTGGCAGGTCGTCGGCGACCGCGACGAGGGACGCCGGGAGATACCGGAGGTCCGGCCGCCGGGCAAGAACGGCAAGGAGGTCTGCCTGCTCCTGCCCGGACCGTGAGGACAGCTCCCGGGCGAGGGTGTCAACCATTGCGGCCCCGGCGCGCAGGATGCTGTCGGCAGCGCTGTGTCGGCAGAGCGCCGACGGATCCTGCAGCGACGACACCAGCCGCCCCGCCAGCTCCTCGCGCCGAGCGTCGCCTGCCCACTGGATGACCTGGGCCCGCACCGCTGGATGGGAGTCGTCGAACAGCTCGACCAGGACCCCGGCGCCGCGGTCGTAGACGTTGAGCTGGTGGGCTCCCAGCAGCCGTCGCCACCACCATCGGCTTCGGCACCGGCGCTGCGCGGCCGCCACGAGCCCCAGCGACTGCGCCACGCCACCCAGTCGGTCCCCGTCGCGCCCGGACAGGCTCACGGCCAGATCCTCGACGATCCGTCGTTGCACGCGGCGAGGCAGGCGGCGGAGATCCGCGATCCGGTCCTCGTCCAGGTCGCGGTCCGCGCCGATCTCCGCGGCCACCGCGGCGTAACCGCGGGCCAACCTGGGGGCGTCAGCCCGCTGGCGGCGCCACAGGGACAGGGCGTGAACAGCGACAGCGACGAGCGCGACGAACGCGACCGCCACCTCGACAGTGAGGAAGGCGCGAAGGAGCCTCAGCGAGACGACCGTAGCGATCAACGGCCGACGCGGTCCCTATGGGTCATCCGCTCGCCTCGATGGCCCGCCGAACGCGATGCACCAGGACGGCCAGGCTGAAGGGTTTGGCTACGTGGTCGAAGGCGCCCAGGTCGAGAGCCTGCAGTACTTCGCCTTCGTTGGCCCGCACGGTGAGCATCACCACCCGGGTCACGTCCAACTGCCCCCGCTGAGCGAGATGACGGAGCACCGAGAGCCCGTCGAGGCCGGGCAGACCCACGTCGAGGAGGATGGCCCGAGCGCCGAAGCCCGGGTCGTCGAGCAGCTCGACCGCCTCCGCCCCGTCCTGCACCCAGCGAACGCTCCATCCCTGCGCCGAGAGCGCGTGCACGACAAGGGTGCTCAGCGCTTGGTCGTCGTCGACCAACAACACGTCGACGACCTCGACGCGACCGCGGCCCGGCAGCTCGTGGAGCTCGACGGCGTCCCCGGTGGCCCGCCGCGCCCGCCCAAGAGCGGTCTCCGCGGCCACGCCCAGGGCCCGGACATCCGAGCCGTCGTCAGGGCAGACGGCCACGCCCACGATGGCCCGGGACGGAGCGGCCCCGCCCGCCACCCGAGCAGCGTGGAGGACCGGTTCAAGACGGGCTCGGGCTTCGAGTCCTGTGACCCCGTACATGAGCGCCGCCAACCGGCCGCCCGACCAGGCGCCGACCGCGTCCTCGGCCTCGAACGATTGGCGCAGGAGCCGCCCAAAGGCGACGAGCGCAGGCTTGTCCGGTGGGGCGAGTTCGGTCACCGCGAGGGCAGCGGGGCGGGCGTCCTGCAAGGCCAGGCTCAGCAGGCGGTTCGCGTCCTCGACGAATGCGCTGGCGCTGGGCAGCCCGGTGATGCGATCCACGTCGGGCCGCTCGGTCTGGGTCCGGCTGCGCCGGATGCGGTTGGCCACCCGGTTGATGAGGGCGTCTGGCGACACCGGTTTGGACACGAAGTCGTCGGCGCCGGCGCTGAACATCGCCTGCACGACGTCGGGCGAGTCGGAGCCGGAGAGGAAGACGACCGGCAGTTGGGCCCAGCGCTCGTCGCTGCGGATCGCCCGGCACAGGGAGATGCCGTCGACGCCCGGCATGTCGTTGTCGAGCAGGAGGAGGTCGGGCTCGACAGCCTCAAGCGCGTCCCAGAGCTTCCCGGCGTCCTTGAGGCACTCGACAGACAGACCCTGTGCGCCCAACAGCTCGCGTATGAGGACGAGGAATATCGGGTCATCGTCCACCGCCAGCACGGTGGCCGCGACCTGCTCGCGGGCCAGCAGCCGCACCGCGGCCTCGACCACCGCATCGGGCGGCGCCGGCTTCTCGAGGACGACCAGTGCGCCGGCCCGCGCCGCCTGTACCCGCTCGCTCAGGCCGGCGTGGCCCACGAGCACCACGGCGACGATGGCGGGCTCGTGGTCAGCAAGTTCGGCCAGGAACGCCGCGACCGCCCTTTCGGCAGCGACATCCGCGTCCACCACGACAACGTCGGGCGGGGCGGTTTCGAGCAGGTCGCGGGCGGCCCCGATCGTCGTGACCGAGATGGCGCGCAGTCCCTGTCGTGCGGCAGTCTCGATCACCCGCCGAGGCGCGTCCCGGTCGGCGTCAACCACCAGCAGCGTCGCCGAGCCAGCCTGCATCGGACCTGATGGCGGTCGGCTGTGCAGCGCCGGGACGGGGTGGGCCAACTCGGCCTGTAGGTCGACGACCAGTCGCGACAGCTCCAGTGCCTGGGCGGGTTCGATGAGCTCGGTCGCGGCAAGGGCCAGCTCCAGGGTCCGGGCCAGGCGACTGGCCTCGTCGAACCCGAACGTGCCGAGCGATCCCGCCAGCTTGTGAGCCTCGCGCCCGGCGTCTCGCTGACCCTCGAGGTCGAGTCGACGCTCGATGCCGGCCACGACGGCCCGCTCGATCACGTCGACCTGCTCCTGGAGGATCCCGCGCGAGGCCAACCAAATGGCAGCAAGGTCGACCTTGACCTCGACCCCGAGCCCGTCCAGCGCCCGAGCAGATCCGCCCTGACCGTCGGGTCCGCTCACGAACGAAAGTCTCCTCTATTTCCCGGGTCTTCCCGGGTTTCCAGCGTTCAAGTAGCGGCGGCCGACCGGAACTTCGGAATCACCTCTCGCGCGAACAACTCGAGTGTCTCGGTCGTGGGGTAGTCCGACGTCCATGGGAAGAACCCGGTGCAGCCGAGGGCGACGTAGGTATTGATCTTCTCCCCAACCTGCTCTGGCGTCCCGACGAGGTTGCCGGACGACCAGCTCTCGACGGCCTCGCCCACGAACGACCTCGACCCCGCGGCCTCGACTTCGGCCTCGGTCGACCGAACGAAGACCTCGGGCGACCACGTCTTCTCGATCTCGTCGTAGTCGCGCCCGACGTCCTTGCAGTGTCCCTTCAGGATCTCGCACTTGCGCGCGAACTCCTCGGGCTTGCCACCGAAGTTCGCGCGGTCGGCGAGCCGGGCGACAACGCGCAGCGTGAGCTGCTCACCGCCGCCGCCGACGAGGATCCGCGGGTGGGGCTGCTGCAGGGGCTTCGGATCGCAGTGGGCGCGCTCGAGCTTGTAGTACTTCCCGTCGTAGGTGGTCTCTTCCTCGGTCCACATCGACTTCACGATCTCGACGCACTCCTTGAGCATCCCGATCCTCACCTTCGGCGCTGGGAACTCGTAGCCGTAGCCCTTGTATTCGTTCTCGTACCAGCCCGCCCCGATCCCCCAGTCGAGCCGGCCACCGGAGATCACGTCCACGGTCGAAGTGATCTTCGCGAGCAATGACGGGTTCCGATAGCTGTTGCAGCCGACCATTTGCCCGAGGCGGATACGGCTCGTGCGCTGACTGATCGCGGCCGCGGTGGTCCAGCACTCGAACACGGCCTCGTGCGCGGGACGGGGCACGTTGTGGAAGTGGTCGTAGAGCCAGAGCGAGTCGTAGCCCAGCTCCTCGGCGAGCACCGCGATCTCCACCGCCTTGGTCCACTTCGCTTCGGCGCCGTCGATCCCGGCAAGTTCCATCTTCCAGCCCTGGGGCATGAACACGCCGAAGGTGATGGGTTGCGTCATGCAGGCGAGCTTCCCATGAACTAGCGCGCCCACGCGCGGCGTGGCGAACCGCGGTTCAGCAGGCTCTAGGGGAACCCGTCGCCCTCTGCTGAGGTCGTTGTGGTGGTGGAGGGCTCTGCCGGGGACGACGTCGTCGTGGTGGGCTCGTCTTCCGGCGGCGCCGCCGACGCTGCACCTAGGACGGCGTCGGCGCGGAGGTCCTCGAAGATGCGCGCCGCCGCCTCGCCGAGGTAGACGACGGACTGTCCGCCTCCCGCGGTGCCGACTTTCCCGGGTACCACCACGTTGTTGATCCGGCTCGGGTCGAGACGCCGCCCGAGCGCAGCCAGCCCGTCGAGCTCGCTTGCAGGAGAGTCGAGCTCCGCGTGCGCGCCGAGCACCGACAACCAGCGCCGCAGTCCGCCGTCGTCGTCAACCTCGGCCCGGAGCTTCGCCAGCGCAGCGAGCATCAGGAGTCCGTGATTCTCCGAGCGACTGAAGTCGCCATTGGCCACGTCGTGACGGTTCCGGGCGAACGCGAGCGCCTTCTCCCCGTTGAAGTGGTGCCAACCCGGCTCGAAGTGCGCTCCCGAGTAGCGGTCGTTCATGCGCCGCGGGACGTTGATGTCGACGCCGCCCAGGTCGTCGACGATCGCGGCGAAGCCGCGGAAACCGGTGAGCGCGTAGTAATGGATCGGCAAGCCGGTCAGGTTGCGCACGGTGTCCACCAGCAGTCCCGGGCCGCCGGAAGACAATGCGGTGTTGATCTTGGCCGCGCCCCGCCCGGGCACATTCACCCAGCTGTCGCGCGGGATCCCGACGATGGTCCCCGATTTCGTCGCGGGGTCGACGGCAAGAAGGTGGATCGAGTCGGCCCGCGTCTTGCGCACGCTCTCACCGGGCCGCGCGTCGGCCCCGGCGACGAGGACGAACACGAGGCCGTTCTTGATCGGGATGTTGCTGCGGAACGCGAGCGCTCGCCCGTAGGGCCGCCCATCCGGGCCCAGCAGGCCGGGGACGCGGCGCGGCTCAGGGAGCGGCCGCCGGCCGAGATCGGGCTTCGGCACCAACACGCGCGGGATCGACGCCGGAGACGCAGGCGGAACCGCAGGAATCGTCGTGGGCGAGTCGACCGCGCCGATGATCAGCGACTTGTTGGGCGTGCTCTGCCGCACGACGCCGATGGCGAGCAGCAACACCGCGGCGATGATGACGCCTATCCGTCGCCCCATCACCCCACCACGCTACTGGGCATGACCGCAGGCGAAGCGGCGCGACGCGGCTGCTCCTATCTCAAGCGGTGTCCGACGGCCACGCGCGAGCGGCACGCAGGCTCGCGTGGTGTGCGGGTTGCCTCGGCGAAACCGCCGCCAGCACCCGCTCGGGATCGCGTGCGAGGCGCTGCGCGAGCTGCGCGACCGTGACCATCGACAGCCGGGCGGCCGCGAGCTCGATCGCCAAGGGCAAACCCTCACAGGCGTCGAGGATCACGGCGACGTCGCCGGCGTCGGCATCGAGCGCCAACCCCGGCCGCACCGACTCCCCCCGCTCGGCGAGCAGCTGCCGTCCGTCCTCCCGCCCGAGTGGCCGTATCTGCACGAGCCGCTCGCCGGTGACGCCGAGCGCGCGGCGACACGTCACGAGACGAGTTGGCCCTGCGGTGCTGTCCGCCCATTCGAGTGTCGATCGCAACTGGTCGCGGTCACGATCGGCGTCGTCGAGGAGGACGACGGCCACGTCCGCGGTGGCCGCGGCGGCGTCGGCGTGGATGAGGCGCGCGCCGCCGCCGTGACGCTCGTGGTGCAGCGCGGCCGCTTCGAGCGCGACGCGGGTCTTTCCGACCCCCGCCGGTCCAGTGAGCGTGACGACGCCGCGCCGCGTGATCGAGTCGACTATTTCGTCGACGATCGCGTCGCGCCCGACGAGCGACGTGAGCGGCAGGGGCAGGCCGTGACTCGGCGCGGCCAGGCTGGCGAGCGCGGGGAACTCGTCGTGGAGACCGTTGCCCACGATCTGGTACGGATACTCCGGACGGGCGAGGTCCTTCAGGAAGTGCACGCCGAGCGGACGCAAGCGCAGGTCCAGCGGCAGCCGCTCGCCGGTCGCGGCCGCGGCGGCGGCAGTGAGGACACCCTGGCCCGCGTGTGCCGCCGCCCGGAGCCGCGCGCACCGATTGACCGGCGGTCCGTAGTAGTCGCCATCGCGAAGCTCCGCCGGGCCGGTGTGCGCCGACGCCTTGACGGGAAGCCCGCCTGGGCGGGCACGTAGCAAGGCCGCGGCGGCGCGTACCGCGTCGGCCGCTTCTGCGAACACCGTGAAGTGCGAATCCCCTTCTCCCCGAGGTTTCACGACGTGCCCGTGCGCTTCCGCCACGATCCGCGCGACCTCGGCGTCCAGGGCGCGGGTGGCGGCGGCCATGCCGGCGGCGTCGTCCTCCCAAAGCTTCGTCGACCCGACGACTTCGGTGAGCAGGAACGTCACGACGCCGGTGGGCAACCCGGCCATGGTCGGCACGATATTCGGTTCGGCGACGACTGCTTCTACAGTCGCTCCGTGCGCCGCGCCGCCACTCCTCTGCCGGAAGGTGAGGCGAAAACTCGCGCCGTCCGGGCGATGTTCGATGCGATCGCCCCGCGGTATGACCTGCTAAACCGCGTGCTGACCTTCAGGCTCGACCTGCGGTGGCGACGACGCACCGTCGGTGAGCTGCGGCTTGCGCCGGGCTCGCTCGTCCTCGACATTGCCGCCGGCACCGGAGACCTGGCGTGCGAGCTCGAGCGCCGAAATCTTCGGCCGGTCGCGCTCGACCTCTCTGCCGGCATGCTCGCCGCGGCCCGCACGGGCGCGCCCCGCGTGCAGGCCGACGCCTCCGCACTTCCGGTGCCCGACGGCTCGGTCGACGGCGTGACGTGCGGCTTCGCTCTCCGCAACTTCAGCGACCTCGGGGCCTGCCTGGCCGAGATGGCCCGGGTGCTGCGCCCGGGCGGTCGGCTCGCGCTGCTCGAAGTGTCGACGCCGCAAAACCGTCTGATGCGCTTCGGCCACGCGGTGTACTTCGGCAAGGTCGTGCCGGTTATCGGCGGTCTCATGTCGGACCGCGCCGCGTATCAGTACCTGCCGAAGTCGGTCGCGTATCTGCCGTCCACCGAGGAGCTGCTCGGCCAGCTCGTGCGGGTCGGGCTCGACGACGTCCAGCACGAACAGCTGTCCGGCGGGATAGCCCAACTCATCACCGCCACGAGGGCTGCCGCGTGACCGCTTCCACACGTGAGCTGCTCGCGCTGGCCGCCGATGATGACGTCGTCATGATTGGCCCGAACGGAGGGTTCGTCGGCCGCGGCGAGCGGGCGCGCATCGACTTGCCGAAAGGGCTGGCCGACCCGGATCTCGCGGCGCGGGTAACCGACGGGCTCGACGGACTCGGCCCCGACGCGGTCGCCGTCGGCGCGTTTCCGTTCGACCGCGAAGCACCCACGAGCCTGGTCGTTCTGCGCGACGTGATCCGCCTCGGTGACCGCCGCGCGCCGGCCACGGCGGTTCCCGTAACCGCGGACGCGGAGGCCGGGCCCGACGGGTTCACCCTGTCACCCTCGATTCCGCACCGCGAGTGGGAACGGCTGGTCACCGACGCCGTTGCCGCGATCGAGGACGGCCTGTTCCGCAAGGTCGTGCTCGCCCGCGCCGTCGAAGTCACGGCCAACCGGCCGATCGTCGTGGCCGATGTCGTACGTCGCCTCCACGAGCTGTACCCGTCGTGCCTCACGTTCTCGGTCGACGGGTTCGTCGGCGCGAGCCCCGAACTGCTCGTGCGGCGCTCAGGGGCGCGCGTGGCCGCCAACCCGGTTGCGGGCACCGTCGCCCGCGTCGGCGACGCCGCCGCCGACGCCGAGGCCGCCGCCGGGCTGCTCGGCTCGGCGAAGGACCGCGCCGAGCATCAGCTCACCGTCGACAGCGTCGCGCTCGCACTTCGGCCGTTCTGTGCGTCCCTGGACGTCCCCGCGTCGCCCGAGGTTTTCTCGCTCCGCAACGTGAGCCACCTCGGCACGCGCATCGACGGGACGCTTCGATCGCGCGGAACGGAACTTCCGTCCGTGCTCGAGCTCGTCGCCGCGCTGCATCCGACCGCAGCGGTCGGGGGTGCGCCCACGGAGCCCGCACTCGCGTGGCTCGGCGCCCACGAGCGTCTTCATCGCGGGCGGTACGCCGGCCCGGTGGGCTGGGTGGACGCGGCCGGCGACGGCGAGTGGTGCATCGGTATCCGCTCGGCAGAGATCGACGGCGCCACCGCCGTGCTGCGCGCCGGCTGCGGCATCGTCGCCGGCTCCGACCCGGCGGCCGAGCTCGTCGAGTCGCAACTGAAGTTCCAAGCTCTTCTTGCCGCGCTCGTGCGCCCCTGAGGCTGCGCCAAAGGCGTAGCCGTGGCCCGAGCGGCCCGGCGGCGCAGCCGCCAAGAGCGGGAAAGGTCGTTGCTGTCGGGCGGAGGCGGACGCCGGAGCCCGGTGACGAACCGAACCAGTCCGCAAGTCCTAGAGACTGTCCAGCTCCATTGCGACCGCGTGATGGATAGCGCGATACGCGGCAACGGACGCGGCGCGTTCACACTCGACGAGGTCGACGTCGACACCCGGGACAGCGCGGGCGACAGCCGCGAGGTCGAGGCCGTGCGGCGTAGCGAAGAGGCGCTCGAATACGGCGCGGTCGAGCAGCGCGGCCTGCGGCAGGAAATCGAAGATCCCGCCGCCGCCGTTGTCCAGGACGATGTAACGCAGCCCTTGTACACCCGCGGCCGCCCGCAGCCCGCCGACATCGTGCAGGAACGCAAGGTCGCCCAACAGGGCGACGACCGACGCGCCGCCCGCGTGGGCGAGCCCCGCCGCGGTCGACACGAGCCCGTCGATCCCGTTGGCGCCGCGGTTCGCCACGACCCGCAATCTCGCACGCGGCGCGCCGAGCCACTCGACGTGACGGATCGGCATCGAGGACGCGACGAACAGGGTCGTGCCGTCGGGCAGGTCGCGCACCAGGCGGCGGACAATCGCGGGCTCGCTCGTGACGTGGTCGTCGAGGCAGAGCACTGCGTCGATGGCCCGTTGCGCGGCGCGCGCCGCGGCCGACCAGCCGTCGACCCAGGCCGCGTCGGGGGTTGCAGTCGCGACGGGTGCCACCGGGCCGCGGACGACGCGGGCCGCCACGCGGTTCGGATCGGGCCACGCCCCGTGCGGATCGACAACGACGTGGTGCGCGCCCGAAGCGGCAAGCCACTCGTTCACGACGCGACTCGCCCACGGCTCCCCTACGTGGAGGACGGTGTCGGGCACGTGGTTCTCGGCGAAGGCCCGCACGCGTAAGAGCTCGTCGGCGGCGGCGATCGTGAGCGGGTGCTCGACGCGCGCACCCGAACGCGGATCGGCGAGCACCGGCCAACCCAATGCGTGCAGCGTGGCGACGGGTGGCGCGCCCTCACCGGCGACGACAAGGCCGCGGGTCCCGTCGAGCGCGAGTTGCATGGCCTCTGCCGGAGCTGAGTCGAACGTGTGCCACGACGTCCCGTCCGGTCGACCCGCGGGGAGCTCGGCGGGGTCGCCAAGGAACGGCTCGCGGAACGCGAGATTGAGATGCACGGGGCCGGACCCGAGCGGGTGGTGCCGGGCGTCGAGCACCGCGCGCGCCGCGAGCGACCTCCACGCGTGGCGAGAGTCGTCGTCGGGCACACCCGGGTCGGCCGAAAACCGCGTCAGGCCCCGGAAGAGCGCGGGCTGGTCGATCGTCTGCGGGGCGCGCACCGCCAGCGACTCCCACGGGCGGTCGGCGCTCACGACGAGCAACGGGACGCGCGCGTGGTGGGCCTCGACCACAGCCGGCAGGAGCTCGGCCACCGCGGTGCCGCTCGTCGTCACCACCGCTGCGGGCACGCCCGTCGCCAGCCCGACGCCGAGGGCGACGAAGCCGGCGGAACGCTCGTCGAGCACGACGTGCAGGGAGATCTCCGGGCGGGCCGCGAGCGCAAGCGCGATCGGCGTGGACCGGCTGCCGGGCGCGACGACCGCGTGCTCGATCCCGGCGCGGACCCACTCATCAACCAAAGTCGCACAGAACGTTGCCGCTACCGTCACCAGCGATGGACCGCCTCGTGCTCGTGCACGGATTCACGCAGACCGGCGCGTCCTGGCGCCCGGTACGCACGCTGTTCGAGTCGGCCGGCCACGACGTCGACACCCCCGACGCGCCCGGTCACGGGGATCGCGCCGCAGAGCCGGCCGACCTGTGGCGCGGGGCGGAGGTTCTCGCCGCCGGCCGTGCCCGCTCCACGTGGGTCGGCTACTCGATGGGTGGGCGGCTGGCCCTCCACATCGCCCTCGCACACCCGCCGTGTGTCGAACGGCTCGTCCTCGTCGGCACGAGCCCCGGCCTCGCCGGCGAGCCCGAGCGAGCGGCGCGCCGCGCGGCCGACGAAGCGTTGGCCGGCCGCGTGCTCGAGATCGGCGTCGCCCCGTTCCTCGACGAGTGGCTCGCGCAGCCACTGTTCGCGTCGCTGCCGCCGGAGGCCGCCGACAAGGACGCTCGGCTCGCGAACACCGCCGACGGCCTCGCCGCCAGCCTGCGGCTCGCCAGCACGGGCGCGCAGGACAGCCTGTGGGACCGCCTGGGCGAGATCACCGTGCCCACGCTGCTCGTCGTGGGCGGCAACGACGGCAAGTTCCGCGATCTCGCGTTCGCGATGGCGCAACGACTCCCGCAGGCGGCCGTCGTCGAGCTCGGCGGATGCGGTCACGCCTGCCACCTCGAAGCACCCGAACGCTTCGCCGACGCGGTCATCGACTTCATCGAGGACAACTAACGCCCCGCCCGCTCCAGCATGATCCCGGCAGCGAGAAGCAGTCCGCCCGAGAGCTGCACGAGCGCGGTGCGCTGAAGGACCTCGATGAGGTCCTTGCCCGTCGCTCCCCGCCAGACGCGGTGCGCGGGCACGAACGCAACCGCGAACGCGAGGCCGGCGACCGGAGTGACGAGCGCGGCGACGGCGACACCGGCGACCAGGCACGTGACGAACAGTGCGCGCGTCGCGTTGTCGCCGAGACGGACGGCAAGCGTGCGCTTGCCCGCCGCGGTGTCGCCGAGGCGATCGCGCAAGTTGTTCACAACGAGCAGCGCGACCGCCCACAACCCGACGGGCACCGCGACCACGACGGACAGGGCGACGATGCGCTCGAGGTGGACGAACGTCGTGCCGACCGTGGCCACCAATCCGAAGAAGACGAAGACGAACAGCTCGCCGAGACCGGCGTAGCCGTAGGGCCTCGGGCCGCCGGTGTAGAGCCACCCGGCGAGGATCGCCGCTGCGCCCACGAGCACTAGCTGCCAGCCGGCGGCCGCCGCGAGCGCCAGCCCCGCGGCCGCGGCCACGGCGAAGCTGACCACCGCGGCTCGCTTGACCGACTCCGGCGAAGCGAGCTGCGAGGCAACGAGCCGCACCGGCCCGACGCGCACGTCGTCGGTGCCGCGCACGCCATCGGCGTAGTCGTTGACGTAGTTCGTTCCGATCTGCACGCCCAGCGCGACGACGAGCGCGGCGAGACCGCGCCACGCAACGAACCCGCCCTCGCGAAACGCGACAGCAGAGCCCACGACGACGGGCACCGCGGCTGCGGGGAGCGTCCGCGGACGCGCCCCGAGCACCCATCGGTTCACGGGCGGCGCGGGAAGCGCGAGAAGTCGGGCTTGCGCTTCTGCACGAACGCGTCGCGCCCCTCCTGTGCTTCCTCGGACATGTAAAAGAGCAGGGTGGCGTCGCCCGCGAGTTGCTGAACCCCGGCGATCCCCTCGTCGGCCGCGTTGAAGCTCGCCTTGAGCATCCGGAGGGCGAGCGGCGACATCTCGAGCATGCGCCGGCACCACGCGACCGTCTCGGTCTCGAGCTCGTCGAGCGGCACCACCGTATTGACGAGCCCCATCTCGAGCGCCTCGGTGGCGTCGTACTGCCGGCACAGGAACCAGATCTCCTTCGCCTTCTTGAGCCCGACGGTCCGGGCCAGGAGCGAGCTGCCGTAGCCACCGTCGAACGACCCGACCATCGGACCGGTCTGGCCGAACCGCGCGTTGTCGGCGGCGATGGTGAGGTCGCAGACGAGGTGCAGTACGTGCCCGCCGCCGATCGCGTACCCGGCGACCATGGCGACAACGGGCTTGGGCAGCCGCCGGATCTGCACCTGGAGATCGAGGACGTTGAGCCGCCCGATCCCGGCCTGCGCCACCTTGTCGTCGCCGATGTAGCCGTCGTCGCCGCGGATGCGCTGATCGCCGCCGGAGCAGAAGGCGAGCGGGCCTTCGCCGGTGAGGATGATCACACCGATCCCCGGGTCGTCGCGCCCGGCCGTGAAGGCGTGCGCGAGCTCGGTGAGCGTCTGCGGGCGGAACGCGTTGCGTACCTCCGGACGGCAGATCGTGATCTTGGCGATTCCTTCGGCCGTCTCGTAGCGGATGTCACCGTATTCACCCGAGGCGGCCCAAGCGGGCTGGTCTCCCATGCGTGTTCTCCGTAAATCGAGGCGCCGAAGGCTGCGTACGGTAGTTCCCGTGCCCCGGTTGGTCGCAGTCGAGGCGAGCGGCGAACAGTTCGTCGAACGAATGCTTCGCGTTTGGGACGCGGGCGACGCAGTGGCGCCGATCGACCCGCGCCTGCCGCCTCCCGCCCGCGCCGCGCTCGAGCACACGCTGGGCGCGGGCGAAGACGTCGAGCCTGGCGATGCGCTCGTGATTGCCACGTCGGGTAGCACCGGCGAGCCAAAAGGGGTGGTCCTCACGCACGACGCGCTGGCCGCGTCGGCCGCCACCACGAGCGCGCGCGTCGACGTCGACCCGGCCGCGGACTGTTGGCTCGCGTGCCTGCCCCTCGCGCACATCGGCGGCCTTGCGGTGGTCGTGCGCGCCGTTCTCACCGGCACGCGCCTCATCGTGCACGACCGTTTCGATCCGGAAGCGGTGCGCGACGCGGCCAGCGCTGGCGCCACCCTCGTGTCCCTCGTGCCGACAATGCTTCGCCGCGTGGACCCCCAGCCGTACCGGCGAATCCTCCTCGGGGGCGCGGCGCCGCTCGGTCCGTTGGCCTTCAACGTCATACCGACCTACGGGCTGACAGAGACCGGGAGCGGTGTCGTGTACGGCGGCGATCCGCTCGACGGTGTCGCCGTGCGCGTTTCGGACGGCGAGGTCTTCGTGCGAGGGCCGATGCTCCTGCGCTGTTACCGCGACGGTCACGACCCCAAGGACGCCGAGGGGTGGCTGGCCACCGGCGACGCCGGCGCGCTCGACGCGACAGGACGGTTGTCGGTGACCGGGCGCATGGGCGACGTGATCAACACCGGGGGCGAGAAGGTGTGGCCTGCGGCCGTGGAGGCGGTGATCGACGGCGCGCCGGGCGTCGCGCAGGTCGCGGTGGCGGGCAGGGCCGATTCCGAGTGGGGGCAGCGCGTGGTTGCGTTCATCGTGCCGGTCGATCCCGCGGCGCCGCCGACGCTCGACGCGATCAGGACGCGCGTCCGTGACGCACTCCCCGCCTACGCCGCGCCGCGCGAGCTGGCTCTGGTGAGCAGCCTCCCGCGCACCGCGTCAGGCAAAATCCGCCGCGCCGATCTTGCGTAAGTGCGGGGGACGACCGTTGCCGTCAGCCGCCTCCGAGCAGGGCGCCCCCATCGACGACGAGGGTGTGGCCGGTGATCCAACTGGCGGCGTCCGAAGCGAGGAACACCGCGGCGCCGCCGATGTCGGCGGGCTCGCCGAGGCGCTTCAACGGCAGGCGTTTGGCGAGCTGCTCTCCGGCAGCGTCGACGAGCGCCTTGGCCATGTCCGTCTTGACGAGCCCGGGCGCGATCGCGTTCACCCGCGTGTCGGGACCCATCTCGAGCGCCAGTTGCTTCGTGATGTGGATCACCGCCGCCTTCGTCACGTTGTACCAACCGATAGCGCCGCCGACATTGATCCCTCCGATAGAGGCGATGTTCACGACGGACGCGCCCGGCGTCGAGCCCAGACCCGCCTCGACGGCGAGCTGCGTCCAGCGCAGCACGCCCCACTGGTTCACCTGGACGGTCTTGTTGGCCCGCGCGGCGTCGATCCCCAGCATCGGCCCCATGTACGGGTTGGTCGCCGCGTTGTTGACCAGGATGTCGATCCCGCCGAATCGGTCGACGCACGCGGCCACACACGCGGCGGCCTCATCCTCGTTACCGGCGTTTGCGGCGAACCAGTCGCAACCGTGGCCGATCTCCTTGGCCGCGATCTCGAGCGAGTCCGCTTTGCGCGAGCTGATGAGCACTCGCGCGCCCGCGTCGGCCATCGCCGCGGCGACAGCCCGGCCGATGCCACGCGACCCCCCCGTCACGAGCGCAACCTTGCCGTTCAGTCGGAGGTCCATCAGATCGACGCTAGGCGCGGGCTTATCGGAATGACCTGCCGCTGGGCATGATGCAGCGGTGAATCGCCTCGCCGCCGAAGCCAGCCCGTACTTGCGCCAGCACGCAGAGAACCCGGTCGACTGGTACCCCTGGGGTGAGGAGGCGTTCGCGCACGCCAGGCGCGACGACAAGCCCGTCCTGCTGTCGGTGGGCTACTCCGCGTGCCACTGGTGCCATGTCATGGCGCACGAGAGCTTCGAGGACGCGGCAACCGCGGCGGTGATGAACGACTTGTTCGTCAACGTCAAGGTCGACCGCGAGGAACGCCCCGACGTCGACGCCGTTTACATGGACGCCGTCCAGGCGCTGTCGGGCCACGGCGGCTGGCCGATGACGGTCTTCATGACGCCCGACGGCCGCCCGTTCTGGGCGGGCACGTACTTCCCGCCCGCACCTCGCCACGGCATGCCGTCGTTCACTGACGTGCTCCGCGCCGTGCACGACGCCTGGATTTACAAGCGCCCCGATCTCCTCGCCCAGGCCGACGAGGTGACCAAGGCCGTCCAGAGCCGTTCAGCGGGAGGTTTCTCCTCGATCGCAGTGGTGTCCGACGGCGAGCCGATCGACGACCCGCTCGAGGTCGGCATCGAGATGATCGGCGCGACCCACGATGACCGCCTAGGCGGCTTCGGCGGCGCCCCGAAGTTTCCGCAGCCCTCGATGGTCGAGCTCGTGCTCCTCGGCGCGCACTACGGCGACGACCAGGCCCGCCGTCGCGCGCTCACGACGCTCGACGCAATGGCCAGCGGCGGGATCTACGACCACATCGGCGGCGGGTTCTCGCGGTACTCGGTGGACGACCGGTGGCTTGTCCCGCATTTCGAGAAGATGCTCTACGACCAGGCCGGGTTCATCTCGATGTACACCCACGGAGCGCAACTCACCGGCGAGCCACGTCTCGCGCAGATCGTTGGCGAGACCGTCGATTACGTGCTCCGCGACCTACGCCTCGAAGGCGGCGGGCTCGCGTCTGCGGAGGATGCAGACAGCGAGGGACACGAGGGGCTGTTCTACACCTGGACCCCTGAGGAGCTTCGCAGTGTCCTAGGTGAGAATATCGACGCTGTCCTCGAGTGGTACGGCGTGCGCCCGGGCGGGAACTTCGAGGGCCGCTCGATCTTGTTCCGGCCCGAGCGCGGCGATCTGCTCCGTCCATCGGAGATCGAAGCGGCGCGAGTCGCTCTCTTCGAGGCGCGGGCATCCCGGGTGCGCCCCGGGCGCGACGACAAGGTCGTGACGGAATGGAACGCGATGACGGCGGCCGCACTTGCCGACGCCGGCGCGGCCCTCGATCGCGAGGAGTGGATCACGGCGGCGGCGAGTGTCGGCGACTTTCTCCTCACCAACCTACGTTCGCCCGACGGCCGGTGGCAGCGGGCGTGGCAGGCAGAAGCCGGCGCTCGCCACTTGGGTGTCGGCGCCGACTACGCGGCGGTCGTCGATGCCTTCACGCGGCTGGCGGAGGCGTCGGGCGAGGCGCGCTGGATCAGCGAGGCCGTCCTGGCGGCCGACGCACTGCTCGACCTTTTTTGGGACACGAGCGCCGGCGGAATCCTCACCGTCGGACGCGACGCCGAGGCGTTGGTGGCGAATCCCAAGGAGACCTTCGACGGCGCCACGCCGTCGGCCAACTCCACTGCGGCGCTCGCCCTCGCCCGCCTGGGCGCGCTGACGGGCAACACCCGCTACGAAGACCATGCGGTCGCGATCGTGCGTGCGCTCCCCGTCCACCAGCACCCGGGCGCCTTCACGCGCGCGGTATTCGCCGGCCACCTGCTCGCGACCGGCATCACCGAAGTGGTAATTCCCGGAAGTGGGCCCGACGCACGCAGGCTCCTTGCCACCTTCCGCGAGGACTGGCATCCGACCGCAGTTCTGGCGTGGGGCGCGCGTTATGCGAGCGACCTCTGGGAGGGTCGCGACGAGGGCTACGCGTACGTGTGTCGCCGGTTCACCTGCGACACGCCGACCGCGGATAGCTCAGCGTTGGAAGCTCGCCTCGTCCGCGTGTAGGAGCCGACCATCCACCGCGGCCAGGCGCGACAGGGCAACCATGGACGCGCGTGGTTGCCCTGTCCTCGATCGCCCCCCGCCTGCGCCCCGTCACCCAGGCAGGCGCACGTGTCCGGCTTCTCCTGCTCGCACCCGGCGAGGAGGAGGCGGCCGGCGTCGATCTCGACACCGGCGGACTGGTGTGGGCAACGTGGAACCCCGAGGACTCGAACATCGTGTCGATCGGTCTGCGGCCGCTCGACGTGGTGACCGCGCAGACCCACGTCAATCCGCCGCTACCCGACCCGGCCCGCCCCGAGGCGGTGGCGCTCGCGGGGCCCCCCGTCGCCATCGGACGGCTGCGCGGGCGGCGCGCCGAGCGGTTGCTCCGGCCGCTCCACCATCCGGAACGTGACCAGCTCCTCGGGTTCGCGGGCCCCGCGGTGCCCTACTGGACGCTCGCGGGAGACAGGCCGTCGATGACAGTCGTGGCGCCGCGTGGGCCTGTCGTCCTCGCGCCGACTGAGGACGGCCTCGCGGTCCGGTTCTCGTGGCGTAGCGCGCAGCACGTGCTTCCCTGCACCGATCGCTCGGCGAGGGCGGCCGTAGCGAGTCACGGCCGGCCGGTGAGGGCTGAGCGGCGCCTTCTCGTCACCTTGAGCGAGCCGTACCTCGGCCACTGCTACAAGGTCGTCACCGCACTGCTGCCTGTCTGAGTTTCGACTCGCGCAGTGGCTATCGAAGCCCGGCTCGACGCGGTGCCGCCTCAAGCGGCGAGCGCGCGGATGCCGGATGCCTAGCGTGGGCGAGGTGCGCAGCCAGCCGCGTCAGGGAATGCTCCAGACCGCTGCGGTAATCGCCGTCCTCAAGGCCATCTCGGGGATGACCTCGGCCGGTGTGATCATCATCACAGCACGGGCGTTGGGGCCTTCGGGCCGAGGCGTGTTCGTGTTGGTGTTCACGCTCACCACCCTCGCGATGATCCTTTGCGGGCTCGGGATAAGCATCTCGGGCCGGCTGCAACTGGTGGCCCGGCCAAACCCCGTGAGCTCCCGCGACCTTTTCGGACTCGGTTCGGTACTGGCGGTGCTGCAGGTGTTGACGTGCGCGGCGGCCGCGGCGCTGCTGTTGCCGCTGCTTGACGTTCATCTCGCGGCCGCAGTCATCGGCATCGTGGCTGCGTTGGGAGGCCTGCTGTTCACCAGTTTTCTTTTCGTGGAGGTGTTGAATGCTTACGGGTTCACCGTTGCTGCGGCGGTGGTCGACGTGCTCGGAAGCACCATGCAGCTCGCGCTCGTGGTCGGGGTGGCCACGGCGGGCCAGACGACGGTCAAGTGGTATGTGGCCGCGCTCGCGGCTGCCTATGGATTCCAGACGCTGGTCGGCGCCGTGTACCTCCGCCGTCTGCGCGTCAACCTGCGCCCCCGCTTCCGCGGCGCGCAATGGCGACGACTGCTCGCGCATGGTCCCTCGGGTATGACCGTGCAGTTCGGTCAATACTCGGTGTTCAAAGTTGATCGCTACTTCGTCGCTGCGTTTCTTAGCCCCGCCGCCGTCGGGCTCTATTCGGTTGCGGCCGCATTTCCGGAGATGCTGCGCGTGCTGCCGGTCGCGCTGGCGCAACCCGTGTTCTACGGCCTGTCGTCACAGTCGACCTCGAACGAGGACTTTGCCCGGGCTCGCCGGATTTGTCTTGCCGTGATGGTCGTCGGAGCGGCGGTGGCGGTTCTGCTTGCGCCCTTGATGGTGCGCGTGCTTTTTGGCGACGAATATGCAGGAGCAGTCAGCGCGCTGCGGCTGCTGGTCGTGGCCGAAGTCGGCCTAGCCGTGTACTACGTCGACAGCTCCGCGCTCAGTGGACAGCGGCGGGTGAGGGAAGCGGCTGCTGCAGTGCTGGTTGGCCTAGTCGTAGCCCTGGTCGGCTACGCCACGCTCATTCCGTGGCTCGGCATCAACGGTGCGGCGATTGCAAGCATGATCGCTTACGCCAGTATGGGAGCGGTCGCCCACGTTCGTCTCCATGGGCAAGGCAAAGCCAGCGCCACGCCGCTGGGAAGGTGAGCGCAAAAGTTGAGTGAGCGAGCGCACAAGCTGAGCGGCGGATAGTCCGCTCACTACGCACGGTCGACGAAGACCGCGCCGGGGGCGGCTGTTGTCAATCCCTCGGGGCCGTCACGACGCTTCCGGCGTCGCTTCCGCGTCTCGTTCTCATGGTGGGTTGCTTCGGCACCGTAACGGTATCCATAGCCGCCGTAGTGCTCATCGGTGTCTTCCACTCTGTTGAAGACGGTCCCGACAAGCGGAGCGTCAGCTTGGCGTAGCAATTCGACGGCGCGATGCACTTCGCGCTTGGTCGACTTGCCTGCGGTCACGACGAGCAACGTTGCATCCACATGGGCTGACAGCGCGACGGCGTCGGTCACCGGCAGAACGGGGGGGCAGTCCAGCAACACGATGTCGGCTCGGGAGTGCAGCGCATTCAGCACTTCGATCGTGCGGTGCGAGGCCAGTAGTTCGGACGGGTTCGGTGGCAGCGATCCTGCCGCCAGTACCCACAGCCCCGGGACGTGGCCTACCGGTTGCAACGCCTTGTCGAGCGACACGTCTCCCATCACAGCATTGGTGAACCCGAGGCCGTTGTTGGCGCCGAAGAAGTCGTGCAGGCGGGGGCGACGAAGATCGCAGCCCACGACGATCACCCGCTGCCCGGCGCGCGTTAACGCGACGGCAAGGTTCGACAACGTGGCGCTCTTACCGTCGCCCGCCGCTGGGCTGGTGATCTGCAAGGTGCGAAGGGGGGTGTCGAGGCCGATGAAGCTGATCGACGTCCGCAGCGTGCGATACGCCTCGGCGATCGGTGAACCCGGGTCTTCTAACGAAATGACGTACGCCTCGGTGGACTTGCGCCATTGCGGGACGGCCGGGATCAAGCCGAGCGTCGGCAAACCGCTCGCGCCCTCGGCGTCCTCCTTGGTCTTCACCGAGTCGTCGAGTTGCTCGACGAGGAACGCGAAACCCAACCCCATCATCAGTCCGAACAGCAGCCCCATCACGCCGTTGCGAACCGGGTTCGGCGACACGGGCTTGTTGCTCGCTACCGCTGGCGTTACCAGTTGGGCGCCGCCGGTTTTGAGTGACGCATCGACGTCGAGCTGGTCGAGCCGCTGCTTGAAGATCGCTTGTTGGCTCACGAGCGCGTCGCGCTTGGGACGCACGGCTTCGTCGAGGCTGGCACGCTCGGCTGGGCTGGCCCGTGCGACTCGTGCGCTGAGGGCATCGATCTGCTGGTCAAGCGCAGTGATCTTGGTTTGAATCTGCTGACTCGCCGCCAGCAGATCATCGACGGCCTGCGTTCGACGGAACTGGATGTAAGCGCGCACGTATTCGTTGGCGATCAGCGCCGCCGATTTGGGATCACTCCAATGCGCCCGCACGACGAACAGGTCGGTCTCAGGGATCGGCTTCGCGGAGACTTTCGGCGCTAGGCCGAGCTTCTTGCGCACCGCGGCGCGCACTGGCGAACTCTTCAACACACGGATCTCGGTAAGCGCCGTCTTGTTCTGCTGCTGCTGCTGAGCACTGCCCGAGAAAATCGAATCGCCGAGTCGATTCTGCAGGAGCACCTCGGCCCGCCCCTCATACACCTTCGGCATCAGAAGTGATGCGCCCACAGCGGCGGCCGCAGTCAGCAGTGGGATCAGAAGGATGGTTCGCTTGCGTCGCCGCAACACGCGTAGGTATCTGCGCGCCCGTTGCGACGCTGCTTCAGCTTGCTCCACCGTGGGAGCTTAGAAGCTGCGTTGACGCCAAAACGTCACCCGCTGCCTCGGCGCGCTTGTCGGCGGTCGACGTCGAGCGGGAAAGGGCCAAGCCGAGCGCGATGAACGGCAAAAGCACGATCAGCACTTGCAGGCGTTCGCGGACGGCGGTTCCAAAATTGCCCACGAAGAGCGACAACGCCGCGGCGAGAATGCCTGCGGGCAGAATGAGAAGAAGCGACCGCCTGCGTTGTAGTCGCACGCCGTGACGCAGTCCCCTCCAAAGTGACGGCAGCAGCGACCACCAGATGAACACGTCGGGCAGAGCCATGAGCTGGCGCACGCCGCGGGCCTGCCACGGAAACGGTCCGAGCATGAAATTCACCAGGCCTACGGGCAGATAGGTAATAGCTCCCGTCGGCGTCGAGACATCGGCGCCTTGCGCGAACCCGCTCTCTGCCGTCGTGCTGAGCTCGTTGCGACTGGCGTCGACTTGCTCGAAGCTTGCTTCCGCCGTGAGCTTGTAGCCGGAGTAACCGATTCCGGCCCCCACGACGAGGAGGAGCACAAAGGCGGTTACCGTCAGACCGGTGCCAAGACCGCTCATGAGCTGCCGGCGCGAGAGCGCCAGCGCCGGCACGAGGCTCGCCAATAGAAGCAGCGCAACGTTGCCGCGGAACGTGAACAACAGCGGCAGTGACACGCCGAGCATCATGAAACGACGAGCGCCAAAATGATCCGACAGCCGCACCGCGGCATTCAGTGTCGTGGCCATCAGAAGCAGGACTCCCGCCTCGCGCAGCAGCGGCGAGGTCCACACCAGGAAGGCGGGCAGCAGCAGCAGCGGGCCGACGTAGCGAGCAGCTGCGGGGCCGAACAAGCGCTTCGTGGTGTCGTAGGAGACCGGAATCGTCGCCGTCGCGATGATGCAGTTCACGACGACCGCACTGGCGGGGTAGTGACCCAACACTCGATACAAGCCCGCGACCATGTAGAAGAATCCTTCTTTGCCCGACGGCAGCGTCTCGAAGGGGTATCCGTGCCGCCAGTGCTCTGCGATCTGCTCGGCCACCCGGTCGTAAAGGATGGAGTCGGCGGCGATGTTGCTCGCATGCCCTGCCCATCCCACCAACAAATGCGCGACGTAGCCGAGCGCGACCCAGCCTGCGAGGGGGCCACGGGCCAATGCGTCTTCGTTGCGGGTGACGCCCCGGACGAGCCAGTACAAGATCACCGCTCCAATCGCAAGCGGCACCGCAACGGCCAACACCGCGGGAGCCACTGCGACGGCAACTCCGACTGCGAGGGCGGCGCCCGCTGCGACAAGACTGAGGCGGCGCCGTTTCACTCCGTGAGGCTACCGGTGTGACCCGAGCCGTCTGGATCAGGCGGACGGTGCCGGTCCTCGCGGTGGTCGGCGGACTCTTTGCCGTGGCCACCTTGCGGCTGTTCGTCTGGCCGGCGAGCAACGTAAAGACGGCCGACGCCGTCGTAATCCTGTCGGGCGACAGCGGTGATCGCATGGCTGGCGCGCTGGGCCTGATGCGGTCAAGGATCGCGCCGGTACTGATCCACGCGGGAACTCCGGACAGCCCGTTTGTGGACTCGTTGTGTTCGCACCCCAATCAGCCCTTCGAAGTCGTCTGTGTCCGGCCCGACCCGGATAACACCCGAGCCGAGGCGAAGGCCGTGGCAACGCTCGCCCGTAGACGTGGCTGGCGTTCCATCATCGTGGTGACTTCGAACTTTCATGCAACGCGCGCCGGGATCACCTTCCGTCGGTGCTTCGACGGTGCGGTTTACGTTGTGCCGACGAGGCCCGATCTGGGTCGACGTCACATTCTGCGGCAACTCCCCGGCGAATGGCTCCGCGTCAGCTACCTGACGCTGGTGCACCGCAGGTGTTGAATGCGGTCACGTTATGCAGCCTCTTTTCTCAGGAACACTTCGAGCGTGAGCAGCGACCAGATCGCGTGCCGGTGGTCCGCTGCGCCGGCCTGGTGCTCGCGCCACAGGGCCCGAACTGCGTGGGGGTCCACCAGCTGGCTGACTTGCGTGGCCGAAGTGGTCAACATGCCTTCGGTATAGGACCGGAGATCGCCCCGGAACCACTCGTCGAGTGGTACTCCGAACCCGCGCTTGCGGCGGTTCAGGATCTCGGGCGGCAGCAGGTCGCGCACCGCCGCCTTCAGCACACGCTTGCGCGCCACCCCGCGTAACTTCAGCGACGGGGGCAACCGGAAGGCCAGGTCGACTACCGCGTCGTCCAGGAGCGGCGACCGCACCTCTAGTCCGTGGGCCATGCTCATGCGGTCGATCTTCGGCAGGAGATCGTCGAGCAAGTAGGTCCGCAAATTGAGCAGCAGAACCCTGTCGAGGGGCGCGGCTCCGGCCGACTCGGCCCAGATGCGCTCGTAGTCGCGTTCACCCCACCGACTTCGGCCTGGCCGCAACTTCTCTTGCCACTCGGGGTCGACGTGGCCGACCCAGGCCAGGAGGGCGCCCGGAAGGCCCACATCCACTCGTTTCAGAAAGCGGCGAAGACTCGGACCGCGGCCTCGCAATATGCCGTCCGGAAGGCGCCCGGCAGCGCTGGCGGCGGCGGCCAGGACACTCGCCGGCACTCGGTCCAACGCATTGACGGCCAGCGCGGCGGAGAATCGCTCGTAGCCACCGAAGACCTCGTCGCCGCCATCGCCGCATAGAGCGACAGTCACGTGGCGCCGAGCGAGCTCCGACAAGAGGTAGGTCGGCAGCGCGCTGCTGTCACCGAAGGGTTGGTCGTGGTGCCACACGAGCCGCTCCACGAGCTCCGCCTTGTCGGGGTTGACGACGAACTCCACGTGTTCCGTGCCGAATAGGGCAGAGACCTGGCGGGCATACGGGCGCTCGTCGAACCCGCGGTCGTCCTCGAATCCGATCGTGAAGGTCTTGACCGGCCGCGGCGACAGCTCGGCCATCAACGCCACGATCGCCGAGGAGTCGACGCCGCCTGACAGGAACGCCCCCAACGGGACGTCGGCGACGAGGCGCTTGTCGACTGCTGCGCGCAGGGCTCGACGTACCTCGGCCGCGCCCGTGGTGAGGTCTAGCGGCGACGCCGTCACCTCCGCCTTCGTCCGCACGGGCGGCGACCAGTACTCGCGTACCTCGACGCGGGTCCCTCGAGCGACGAGGACATGTCCCGGCGGGACGCTGCAGATGCCTTCGAAGAACGTGTGCGGCGAGGGCGCGTAGCCGAAGGCCAGATAGGCGTCTACGGCGTCGGTGCTGACGCGACGGGGGACACGCGGGTCGGCAAGGACAGCCTTGATCTCGCTACCGAAGACGAGGTCGCCGTTGGCTGCCTGCCAGTAGTACAGCGGCTTCTTGCCGAGGCGGTCCCGGCCGAGGAGGAGACGGCGCTCGCGTTCGTCCCAGAGCGCGAAGGCGAACATCCCGTCGAGCCGACGGCAGAGGTCCTCGGGCTGATGGTCTTCGGCGAGGTGAGCGATCACTTCGGTGTCGCAGTCGGTTTTGAGGTCGTGGCCGCGACTCCGAAGCTCGCGCTGCAACGCCCTGAAGTTGTAGATCTCACCGTTGAACGCGACACCGACGGCACCCGACTCGTCTGTGATCGGAGGGTCGCCTCCCAGGACGTCGATTATCGCCAGCCTGCTCTGGCCGAGGATCGCGCCGGAACCGATGTGCAGCCCGGCCGAGTCAGGCCCGCGGTGGCGCAGCAGGCCTACCTGCTCGAAGACCGTCGCCTCGTTGAGCTCGAAGGCGGCAACCCCCGCGATCCCGCACACTTAGCGAACCGGACGGGTCGCAAAATCGGGGCCCCGCATCTCGAACGAGGCGACGGGGAGAACAAGGTGGTCCTCGAGCACTAGGGCGTCAAAGTTGGCCTTCTCGAACGTGCGGAGCGCGTCGGCCGGCGAGCAGACGATCGGCTCCTGCACGTTGAACGACGTGTTGAGCAACATGGGCACGCCCGTCAAAGCTTCGAATTCCTTTATCAGCTGCCAGTAACGAGGGTTGGTCTTGCGACTAACGGTCTGGGGTCGGGCCGACCCGTCGACGTGCACGACAGCGGGCGCGCTGGCCTTCTGCGACTCGGCAACGGGCAGCACGGTCACCATGAACGGGTCGTAGTGGGACCTACCAAAGAACTCTTCGCTCGCTTCTTCGAGCATCGACGGCGCCAGCGGCCGGAACCACTCGCGCAGCTTCACTTTGTCGTTGAGAAGCTGGAGCATGTCGCGTCGGCGTGGATCGGCGAGGAAGCTGCGGTTGCCGAGGGCGCGTGGACCGAGCTCCATGCGGCCCTGGAACCAGCCGACAATCGCGCCGTCGGCTAGCAGCTGCGCCACGCGCGGCAACATTTCTTGGTCGCCGAGTACTTCTGAGCTCAATCCGGCTGCTGCGATCGCATCCCCACACTGCTTGGAGCTGAACGACGGGCCTAGGTAGGCGTGCTCCATGCGGTAGCTGCGGGGTTTGCCGAGAAGGCCGTGCCACGTCTGGAACGCCGCTCCCAACGAACAGCCCGCGTCGCTCGACGCCGGCTGGATGAACACGCGCCGAAACGGCGACTCGTCGATGATTCGTCCGTTCATCACCGAGTTGAGCGCCACCCCTCCGGCCAGGCACAGGTTCTCCTCCTTAGTCCGGTCGTAGAGGCCGCGCAGTAGGTGCAGCACGACGTCTTCGAGCACCTTCTGCGCGCTGGCTGCGACGTTCTGATGGCGCGATGTGATCTCCGTCCCGGGTTCCCTCGGCGGCCCCAGTTCGGTGAGGAACTCGCCGCTGAACTCGTAGTTCTTCGCGAGGTGATGATCGAGTACCCGGATGTTGAGCGTGAAGCTGTCGTCGCCGGCCGGGGACAGGATGCGCCGAGAGAAGAAATCTTCGAATTCAGGCTTGCCGAAAGCAGCCAGACCCATCACCTTCCACTCGTCGCCGGCGAACATGTCGAACCCGAGGTAGTTGGTGACGGCTGAATAGAACTGGCCGAGCGAGTGCGGCAGCTTCGTGCGCGACAACACGTCGATGTTGTTGTGCTGACCGAGCGACATCATCGTGGTCGTTGCTTCGCCGGTACCGTCCATCGTGAGGATGGCGGCCGTATCAAAGGGCGACACGTAAAACGCGCTCGCGGCGTGGGTGAGGTGATGCTCGAGGTAGTGAAACTTGAACTCGCTCGGGCCGAAGCGCTCTCGTAGCAGCTTGGGATAGCGGAACATCCCGAGGTAGCTGTCGCCGATTTGCGCGACACCCCGGTCAACCCGTGCCTTGAACATGTCGCGCGAGATGAGCAACGACCGCGCCGCTTGCATGGCCTTGTGACCGAGGATCCACGGCTTCCAGTACAGCGACACGTGTTCGACCTCGGCCAGACGGATGCCGCCCTCGGCCAGGCAGTACTCGACGGCAGAGAAGGGAAATCCTGAATGGTGCTTGCGACGCGAGAAACGCTCCTCTTCGGCAGCGGCCACGACCTGTCCGTCTTTGAGCAAGGTCGCGGACGCTTCGCCCATGGTTGTTAATCCGAGGATGTACATCGCGGCTCGGCGGGGAAGTGCGGCATCCGCTCATTGTAAGGCGAGATGCCGGTGTTGCCTTTTGGGCGGGCGGTAGGGTCGGCCCGCGCCAAGCCCGGCGCTCAGCTTGAAGGTTGCGACGTGTTACTTCTCTCTCTAGTCACCGCGTTGGTCCTTACGGTGGTCGCCTTCCCTTTGACGCGACGCCTAGCGGCCGCAGGCTCTACCGGCGCAGGCGGTGTGGCGCTGATCACCGGGACGCTCATTGGTGGCGTAGTAGTCGGCGGTGCGGCGGGACGCATCGCGCTTGCGGCCGCAGCCGCGCTTGGCGTCGGTCTGCTCGGGCTCCTCCACGACGCTCGCCCGGTCGACCACGCGTCCCGATTGCTGGTGCAGAGCGCAGCGGCGGTCGCAGTAGTGGTCGCCGGAATCCGGACCGACGTAACGGCGATACCGGCGATCGACTTAGCGCTCACCGTCCTCGGCATCGTCGCGGTGACGAACGCGTTCAGTCTCCTCGACCCCGACGCAGGACTTGTCGCAGCCTTCGGCGCGGTGGCGGCATTGGCGACCTTCGTTCTCGCGGCTTTGGGAAACCAGCCACAACTTGCGCATCTTTCCGGGGCGCTCGGCGGTTCGTGTGTTGGCTTCCTGCTGTGCCAGAGCTTCGGACCCGCTCGTCTTGGCAAATGCGGAAGCTTCTTCGTCGGATTCATACTCAGCGTCGCAGTCGTCGAGCTAGATCTGATTCCGCGAGTGGGACGCGGCGGCGACGCTCTGGTTCTCGTCTTGCTGTGCGGATTGCCGGCGCTGAACGCCTACGTTGTCGTCGCGGGACGGGCGCGGCGCAACCGGCCGATCTCTGTGCCGGCCGCCGACCAGCTGAGTCAGCGGCTGGCGCGCGTTGGCAGTCGGCGTGCCGTGGCGTTGCTCGTAGCTGCCGAGGTTGTGTTGGCGTTGCTAGCCGTGGCGATGGGCCGCTCGATGCTGTCAGGCGTCGTGTCGGGCGTCATCGCCTTGGTGGTGTTGACGGCTCTCTGGATTCGCGCGGCACGGACGAGCACGTACCACGGCGAACCGGTCGTTGGGTGGCCGCGCCGGGTGCGACTCGTCATGCTTGGCGTCGCGGGCATCGGTGTCGTTGCCACCGCCGCAGCGGCCGCGTCGCTGCTTGCCGCCCGCGGGCCGCTACGCAACGGCGCTGACGCCGCCACCGCTGCGCTCAACGCGGCGCGGGACGGCGAATACGAGCGGGCGAGCGGGTTGTTCGCAGAGTCCGAGCGGTTGTTTCGCGTCGGCAGCAAACGGCTCGAGGGCCCCTTGCCGTCCCTTGGCCTTGTGGTTCCTGGCGTGTCGTCGAACATCAAAGCGGCGCGACTCCTCGCCGACGTGGGCACCGACCTGGCCGAGAGCGGACGGAGCCTTGCCCGCCAGGTCCGACCGGAACGGCTACGCATGCAAGGCGGTGCTGTGCCGCTGGCGGAGGTATCACGGATGGCTCCGACCCTGCGTCGCGCTGCGCGAGTGATGACCGCGTCGGAGCGCCGGATCAGGGTGGCCGACCTCGTCTACCTGTTCAGCCCGGTCCGCGACGCCGTAACCACGGTCCAGGACAAATTGCGGGCAGTCTCGGCCACAACCCGGCGGGCCGCTGATGCGGCCGACCTCGCCCCCCGCATCCTGGGTGACGGGCGGCCGCGGCGTTATCTCCTCGTTATCCAGAATCCCGCAGAGTCCCGGGCGACCGGCGGTTTCATCGGCAACTTCGGCGAGCTCGTGGCGCAGGATGGCCGCATTTCGCTTCAGAAGTTCGGGTCGCTAGAGAACCTGCGGGACAACGGCGTGCCGTTCAACGACCGGAAGCTGGGTGCCCCCGCCGACTTCACGAAACGGTTCTCGGACCGGATGCCGGACATCAAATCCTGGCTCCACGTGAACATCACGCCCGACTTCCCAACGGCGGCGCGGCTCATGGAGACGCTCTACCCCCAATCAGGTGGACAGTCCGTCGATGGTGTGCTGTCTGTCGACCCAGTCGGGCTGGCGGCGCTACTCAAGCTCACCGGGCCCGTGTCGGTGGCCGGTTGGCAGGAGCCACTGACGGCGCAGAACATCGTGCGGGTGACGACGCGAGACCAGTACGAGCCGAATCGGAGCTACGACGAACGGCGTGACTTTCTGGGCGCCGTCGCCGAGACCGTGTGGCGCCGGGTGTCGTCGACCAACCTTGGTACGCCGTATGCAATCGCCGACGCGCTCGGACCGGCGGCGGGAGGCCGCCACATTCAGCTCAGCCTGCGTCGCGCCGATGAGGAGCGTTTCGTGCGCCGGCTGGGCATCGCGGGTGCCGTCACGCCCGGCCGCTCGGATTCGCTTCTGTTTGTCAATCACAACGCAGCGGGCAACAAGGTCGACGTGTACCTCCGCCGCTCGATCGCGTATCACGTCAAACTCGATCCTGTCGGTGACGGCACAGCACGCGTCACGGGTGTCGTCGACGTCACGCTGCACAACGATTCGCCCGCGGCAGGCTTGCCGCTCGGTGTACTGGGTGACGTCAACCAGCCGATCAAGCCGGGCGAGAACTTCTCGTATTCGTCGCTGTACTCGCCGCTGACCGCCGTGGCCGT